>MDTF01005073.1_pt1 | contig 15826 bp, 13 predicted proteins | sample 811191 | NCBI WGS metagenome assembly MDTF01 (sample SAMN05326649, study PRJNA326480) | marine metagenome | isolation source: seawater | place: Southern Ocean | collected 2011 | reverse complement strand
CAAAAACCTGTAAAAAGTGGAAATGCAGAAGATGCGGCTTTTCTAATGAAAAATGCATCTTCAGTTATAATTGTTCCAGGCTACGGAATGGCAGTCGCCCAAGCTCAACATGCTTTAAGAGAGATGGTAGATAAATTAAAAAAAAATGATATTAAAGTTACTTATGCAATTCATCCTGTAGCTGGAAGAATGCCAGGACACATGAATGTTTTATTAGCCGAAGCAAACGTTCCTTATGATGAAGTTTTTGAATTAGAAGATATAAATAACGATTTTGCCAATTCAGATGTTGCTTTTGTAATAGGAGCTAATGATGTAACTAATCCAGCTGCAAAAACAGATCCAAAAAGCCCAATCTTTGGCATGCCGGTACTTGATGTAGAAAAATGTAAATCTGTATTATTTGTAAAAAGAAGTTTATCCCCTGGTTATGCGGGAGTAGACAATGAGCTTTTTTACAGAGACAATACTTTGATGCTATTCGCAGATGCGAAAAAAATGACGGAGGAAATAATAAAAAATTTAGACTAAATTACTATTCTAGGTAAAATGAATAATTTTATTAATTTAGATAATTAAGCCAGATCTCATTTAAAATCTATACTTTCATTAATTTAACATTAATATACTTTCATTAATAAAATTTAATTATGATTGATGAAAAAAAAGTAAATTTATTAATTTTGATTATTACTTAAACAATAATTAAAAAGATTCATTTTGCTATATTTTTGAGTCTTTTTGAATTCTCTCGTTGTCTAGTGGTTGAAGTAGATTTATAAGTGTTGTAGAATCTGCGTTTGTTAAGATAAGTAGTTAAAGAACAGTTGATTGACATTTTAATGAAGAAGGCTACTGTTTGGTTTCAAAAGTAATTTTTGATAGAAAAAAAAATTAGAAATAGATAATAAATAAAATGGAACAAGAAAATCAATTTAAAATTCCTGAAGGACTAATTGGTATTTCTGAAGTGTATCTTCCAGTAGAGATTATTTTTAACCTTTTTTTATCCTTTTTTCTGGGCTTGATCGTCAGTTTAGTTTACAAAAAAACTCATAAAGGTTTGAGCTATTCTCAATCTTTCATGATTACAAATATATTTGTTTGTTTAATAGTTTGTATGGTAATTATGATAATTGGAAATAGTTTAGCTAGGGCTTTTGCTTTAGTAGGAGCATTGTCAATTATTAGATTTAGAACAGTAGTTAAGGACACCAAAGATACAGCTTATATTTTTTGGTCACTAGCGGCAGGTATGGCTGCAGGTACGGGCAGTTATTTTTTAGCTATTGCTGGCACAATAATAATTACTTCTGTCGCATTTATACTTTATTACACAAATTATGGTTCTTTTGTAAAAAGTGAGTTTATTCTTCAGTTTAGAATATATAATAAAAGTAAAAAAACTCAGAACCATTTTAAAATTATAAAAGAATATACGAAAACGCATACATTATTGAGTTCTGAATCATCAGACGATGGAAAAACGATAAAGCTAAGCTACGATATTATTATGAAAGAAAAATATGGAAGTAACGAACTGATTAAAGAATTATCAAAATTTAATTATTTGAAGGAGCTAGTCATAGTTGCGGGGAAAAGTGACATAGATTACTAAAAATGTTTCAAAAAGTTTGTAAATATTTTTTCGTAATACTCCTTGCATTATTTTTTTTATTTTTATCTATTATAACATTTCACTCTGAATTTAGACGAACTATACTAAATTATTTTGTAGCATCTATTAATTTATATCAAGTTATAGATATGCAAAATGTTGTAAAAAAAAATAATATTGATTTTGATAAAGGGTCAGAAAAAATAATTTTTTTTATTGATATGCAAAATAAATATTCAAACGGAAGAAGTAGATTTTTAATTGGTACTTATGATGCATTAAAAATTTTAGAGTCCAAGGCAACTACTAAAAAAAATTATATTTCACTAGAGAAATCTTTTAAAAAAATTCTAGAGGTCGATCCAAATATTTATGAAGCAAGAAACTGGCTTGCAAAGTCTTATTATTACAAAAAAAATTATAAAAAAGCATTAAATGAAATTGCCAAATCTATAGAGATAGCTCAACTACAAACGGATGCTTATAGAATTGCATTCAAAATTGCTAATGATACTAAAGATAAAAATATTTTAAATGATTACTGTAAAAAATATTTAGATGCTAATTTTGGAGGAGCACGAAAAAGATATAAAACAACTTATTTTGGAGGCATTACTAATAATAGTCTGGCTATATCTGCAAAAAATGAAAATAATGTTAGCGGTGAGATATATCCTTTTACAGGTTTGCTATTTAATAAAACTAATAATTTTGATATTGCATTATCAAATCCCTCTTCAGTAAAAGAAATCGATATTTATTTGAGTTTTACAGCTGGCATTAAATTACAAATTGATAGTGTAATATTAATAGATGGAGATTCTAACAAAATAAAAATAAATCTGGAAGATATAAGCGTATTTAGTAAATCATCATTTATTATGTCGGGAAACAACTCTCTTTCTGAAATTGTTCTTTCTTCTGAGGAAGATGAAATATTAAATTTAGCACTTTCAAAGGAATACCATAATATCACGCAGATTTTGGTAAATTTAAAATTTAGTAAGTTTAATCTAACAAATCTTAATTGTAATTAAAATAATGAGGAAATTTAAAAAGTTAATATCTTTTTGGTCAATTGGAGTTTTATTAATAATTATTTTTATTTCTTTTTTAAAAGTTATCAATTCTGATATAAAACTTGCTCACCAAGGAATCTTTATATATCAAAAACCTTTTTCTTGGGTGAAATACCATCTTACGACTTCATTAAAAAAAAGTTATTCAAAACTATTTAATAAATATAAGGAAACCGGCTTACCTCAAAGATTACTCTTTATAAATTCTCAATATGAAAAAAAACTTCTTTCAGAAACTCCAAATTCAACCAAAAATTGGATTAGAGCTAAAATATATTATAAAAATGAACTTAAGAATATTAGAATGAGATATGGCGGTGACAATCCATTCAACTGGCTTTTAGAAAAAAAAAGAATAAGGATTAAATCCAGTAAATCAGATCTTTTCGGAACATCAAGATATTTAGAATACTTTCCATTCAATGTAAAAAATTTTTTTTCAAATGAAATAATTTCTTCCGTAGGATTAGCATCTACCAATATAGGCTTAGTAGAACTTTATATTAATGGTGTTTCGAAAGGAATTTTTCATGAAAAAAATACTTTAAATGAAAGTTTTATTAGGCGAAATAAATTGATGCCAGTAAATGTTTATAAAGGGGAAAATCATGCGGCAGAAAAAACATTAATGGTAAACCCAAACTTATTTGAAAATTCCTCACTGTGGAATAAAATATCTGTTTTTAATCAACTCAAAGAGAATGACAAGAGTGACTTGAAGTTTTTTTTAAATGAACTAAATTCTTTTAATGCAAAAGAAAAATTAGATATTACATTGGGAAACTTTATTGATCTTAACAAATTTTCCTCACATCAAGCGTATTATATTTTAACACAAAATTATAATCAATTGTGGTTTCATAATATGAGATTAGTAATTGATCCCTGGAAAGGTCAAGTAAATTTTATAGAAATTGATCCATTTATTTCTAGTCAAATAGGTTCGAAATTTCAATTTGATATACAATCTAACGATCTCATTTCTTATTTAAATCAAAGTAGCGAGTTTAATAATCTAAAATATGAAAAATTATGGAAACTTATTAATGAAAAAAAAATTTTATTAAAAGTTTTTAAAAAAATAGACGATAAAATTTCAAAAATTTTAATATCTTCTAGTAGAGACCCTGAACTAAACATAAAAAAAATTAAATTAGAAATAAATAAAACTAAGAAAATATTGCTTGGAAATGAAAAAATAATTAAAGACAAATTAAAGTTAAAACCCAAAGTCTTTTGGGCTAATACCCGAGATTATTTTGTGTTTCAAATTGAAGATATTACTCCAGCAAGCAATATAGAATTAGAATTTAGTGAAAATTCACCTAAATGGATTGCTTTAGATCTAAATAATAACAAAGTTGCTGAAGAAAGTGAGATCTTAAAATTTGATTTAAAAAATTCTAAGATATTAATTCCCACAACATTATTTTCAAATAGAGTTAAAACAACATCACAATTAAATAATATGAATCAATTTGGTGAAATTAAGGCTATTAAAACTAGATTTAATTTTATAACGGAGAAAAACTTGAAACCAGCGAAAGTTAAGGTAACAAATAAATTTTCTAAACAAACTTTTTTTGTCAAAAAAATAGAATTAGTAAATGCTTCTTTGCCTAATAAATATAACACTCCATTAGGGAATGTTTTCAAATTTAATAAATTAGACGAGACAAAAATTTTGTCAGGAAAAATTATTATTAATAATGATATAATTTATGAAACTAATATTCAAATCTTACCAGGTACAACATTTCTTATAGCTCCTAAAAAAAATATAATATTTAGAAAAAAAGTTACGGCAATAGGAACGGATAATAGACCTATAGTATTTAAAAAGTTAAACTCAAGAAAAAATAATAATTGGGGTGCTGTTGCTTTAGTTGGAAAAAATACTCAAGGCAGTATTTTAAAAAAAATTAAATATTATGGAGGGTCCGGTGGTCAATATAAACAATTAAAGTTTACATCAGCTCTTTCAATACATAACACCAGTAAAATTTTAATTAAAGATAACAAGTTTTATAAAAGCAATTTTTTTGATGACGTGATTCATGTGGTATATGGTGACAATATTATTTTAGATAATATTGAAATTTCAGATTCTATTGGCGATGCTATAGATATAGATGTTTCAACTAATATATCAATTTTAAATTCAAAATTTATTAATTCTGGAAATGATGGAATTGATTTTATGGAAAGCACAGGAACAGTTAAAAATAGTTATATTGATAATTCAGGAGACAAAGGTATTTCTATTGGAGAAAACTCAAACATATATATTGAAGATACTTATTTTAAAAATAATAAAACAGCTATAGCTATAAAAGATAGATCAAATTCAAAAGTCAAAAAAAGCGAGTTTACGAACAATTCAGTACATATATCTGCTTACCCCAAAAACTGGAGATATGGGGGAGGCGGTAATATAAAAATATTAAATAGCAAGTTTATATCTGAAAAACAAAATATATTTGAGGAATTTCAAAAATCAAGTATTATATTAGAAAACCCAATTTTTGTTGGAGAAAAAAGTTTTTTAGAAAAAAAGACAACTGTATCAAAAAAGTAGCAATGGAAATAAAAGATAATACTTTATTTAGAAGATATGAATTTAAGTATTTACTAAACAGAGAAAGCGCAAATCAAATAAAAGAAAAAGCAAAAAAATTTATGTTGATAGATAGTCACGCTAAAAAAGGAAAAAACCAGTCTTATTTTGTAAGGTCGTTATATTTTGATAGTGATAAGTGCCAAAATTTTTATGATAAGGTAGATGGCGTTAGGTCGAGAAAGAAATTCAGGTTAAGAACTTATGACAGTCAATCATCAGAAGATAATCTAATTTATTTAGAGATTAAAGGCAGACATCTAGAAAGAACTTTTAAAAAAAGAACTCAAATTAAATCTGCTCATCTTAAATTTTTTTATGATAACAACAAACTACCAAAACTATTATCTTTTTACCCGAATAATGATGTAGTAAGAGATTTTGTATTTACTTATTTAAAAACAAAAATAAGGCCCAAAGTCCTTATTGATTATACCAGACAACCATTTATTAATAAATACGGTTTATACTTTAGACTTACTTTTGACAGCAACCTATTTAGCAACAGAAGCAAAAAGTTGTTTATTAAAAAATCTACATTATCTCAATTAAATACTTATCCAGGTCTAACTATTTTAGAGTTAAAATTTGAGAGAAGTATACCGTTGTGGTTTTTAAGAATTATTCAGTCCCATAATTTAAATCGAAAATCTATTTCAAAGTTTGTATTGGGCATGTGTAAATGTAATTTAGCAGAAGAAACATCAGATTAATGACAAAACTTTCAATCTGCATTCCTACCTACAATAGACGCGATGAATTAATTAACTGTTTAAACTCGATATACATTGCACATAAAAAATTTAAGAAGTTTGATTTTGATATTTGTATTTCTGATAATGGATCAAATTATCGTATTTTAAATACAATTACATATTTTAAAAAAAAATTTAAAAAAAAGATTAAGATAAAGTTTAATAAATTTAAATCCAACCAAGGGGTAAGCAAAAACTTTTTAAAAATAATATCTATGTCCAAGTCAGATTTTATTTGGGCTATAGGAGATGATGATTTGATTTTACCCATTACATTTAAAAAGATAGACAAGATTTTTGAAGAAAATACAGACGTAGAGTTTTTTTTTATTAACTCGTACAATCTAAACTCTAATTATCTTAAAAAATACCCAAGTCCGTTTGACACAAAATTTTTACCAAAAAATATGACACCATTTTCAAAAAAAAGAGGTAGTAAAAAAATGGATTTTTTTGAGCTAATTGATCCCAATGTTTCTATGGATTTTTTAATGGGTATTTATTTTTCAATTTTCAAAAGGGAAAAATGGAATAAAAATTTAAAAGTTTTAAACAAAAAAGCTATTAATGACATCAAGTGGCTTTCTAATTTTGATAACTCATGTTTTAACATTAAAGTATTTGCAGAGGCTTTCCATAAATCTAAGGTTTTTTTTCAATCGAATCCCTTAAGTGTAAATTTATCAGGAAGTAGACACTGGAAAAATATATATTATTTTTTGGAAATAATAAGGTTTCCAGAGATGTTAGATTATTACAGAACAAAAGGAATGAGTTTTTTTAGATATATTTATTGTAAAAATTTTGCATTAAGAAATTTTTCCAATTACATGGTTAAAATCTACCTTAAAAGAAAAAAAGAATCAGGATGGGAATATATAAATTTTTACAGGCATATATTTGTTAATTTAATTTATCCGAATATTTATTTATCATTAGTTTATTTTCTTTTAAGGAAAATGAAAAATATTGTATATTCTTTTAAATAAAAATTATGAAGATATTAATAGTATGTGCTCAAGACAGATCAAAATATGATATTTCTTTGAACATTATTAAGTACTTAAATAAAATCAACCAAGATCAACTAAATGTATGTCTTTTAGACAAGAATAAAAAACTAATAAATTTTTTGAAGAAAAAAAAAATTAACTATTTAATAAAAAATGAAAATTTTTTTTCATCTATTAAATCAGGTGAATATGAATGGCTTTTAAATATTTGGGGACACATGATTTTTAAAAAAGAATTTTTAAACAAATTTAAAAATAATTTAAATTTGCATCCTTCTTATCTTCCATACAACAAAGGTAGAGATCCATATTACTTTGGTGTTTTAAATCAAACTCCCATAGGAGTAGCAATTCATGAAATGGATAAAAAAATTGATAATGGAAAATATTATGTTAGAAAAAAAATTAACTTTAAGTTTCCATTTAAAGCTGGCGAAGTGTTTGACATTAGTTTAAAAACTATTAAAGATCTGTTTATAAAAAATTGGATTAAAATTAGAAACAGAAAAATAAAATTAAAAAAATTCTCAACTAAAATTAACAAAACTAATATGAGACGTGAGTTAATAAATAAAAATTTTTTAAATATGGATGATAAAAAAAATATTCGTGAGAAAACCTTTTTATTAAACTGTTTAGCTCAAGACTTTGATTTTTTAAAGCAACAAATAAAAATTTATAGTAAAATTTATGATTGCAAATTAATTTTAAAAAAAGCTAAGAAAAAAAAATGGTAAGATTAAAAAAAAAATAAGGCTATTCAAACCTTCCGTCGGCATTAACGAAATTATTGAGATAAAAAAAGTCTTTAAAAAATCTTGGATTGGTTATGGAGAAAGAGTACGGGAATTTGAGAATTTATGGAGCAAATACTTTAATGTAAAATATTCTATAGGTACAAATTCTTGCACTGCTGCGCTGCATATTGTTTTAGCAGCTCATAATTTTAAAAAAGGAAAAAAAGTTTTAATTCCATCAATTACTTTTAGTGCAAGTGCTGCAGCCCCCTTATATTGTGGTTTAAAACCTGTATTTGTAGATATTAATAAAGATGCTTTAACTATGAATTTTGAAGATTTAAAAAAAAAATACGATAAAGATTGTGTAGCTGTAATCCCCGTTCATTTCGGAGGTCATCCATGCGAGATGGACAAAATTACTAAATGGGCAAAAAAAAAAAAATTACTCGTAATAGAAGATTGCGCTGAAACATGCGGATCATATTATAAAGGAAAAAAATTAGGAACATGGGGAGATTATGGATGTTTTAGTTTTGAAGAAAAAAAAATACTTACTACTGGCGATGGAGGCATGATTAGCACTAATTCTTCAAGTAAAATAAAGAAAATAAGATCTTTAAGTTTTCATGGATGGGATAAAGACCCCTTAACAAGATTTAATATATCTAAATCTAAAAGCAAAAAAAGTAACAAACACTGGATGTATAGGATTTCTAATTTAGGTTACAAATATAATATGAATGACTTGATGGCATCCATGGGAATAGCTCAGTTTAAACAATTAAAACAATTTAATGATAAGAGAAAAATATTAATTAAAAGATATTTAGAAGGGATAAAAAACTGCAAAGGAATAATACCTGCATTTCCTTATTCTCTTAAACAATCTTCTTATTGGATGTTTTCTATACGTTGTGCGAAAAGAGACCATCTTTCAAATTATTTAGAAAAAAAAGGTATTTCAACAGGTGTACACCTAGTACCATTACCGCTCCAGCCATTGTATAAAAAATTTAAATCAAATACACCTGTAGCTTTAAAAACGTGGAAAGAACTTTTAACTTTACCTTTATTTCCGGACTTAAAATTAAAAGAAGTAGATTATATAATTTCACAAGTTGTTAAATTTGATGAATTATTTTTGTCTAGAAATCGTAAGACTCAGAATTAATTTTTTTATTTAAATATTTTTTATAATTTTGTTTATTAACAATATGAAATTTTGGTAGATGAAAAATTAACTTACCACCTTTTTTTATATATTGAATTTCTTCTTTAATCACCTCTGAACGGAAAGACCAAATTAAAACAAATAAATATTCAGGCTTCAATTTTCTCATTGTTTGCTTTGAAATTATTTTTATATTTGATCCAGGTGTATATCTATTAATTTTAAATTTATTAGCATCACAAATTAGAGGAAGATTTTTATTTGTAATTTTACAGTGGTTAAGTATAACATTTCCTTTTGTGGAGGCCCCATAACCCACGACTTGGTTTGGATTCATATTTAAAAAAGTTATAATATTATTTTTAACAAGATCAACTCTATGTGTAAATCTTTTGTAAGCAGAATGATTAATTCTTTTTTCGAATTTAATTTGATTAAAAATTTTTTCTTTTTTAACCTTGTGAGAACTAATTTTTTTGGAACAAATAACTTCTATGCTACCACCATTTATTTCATTAATAGTAAAATCAATTATTTTAAGGTTATTCTTTTCAATTATTTTTTTAAAAGTACTTAAAGTGTAATAAGCAACATGTTCATGACATATTTGATCATATGTTAAATTTTTTAATAAAAGTGGGAAGTAAGAAAACTCTGAGACCCATAAACCATTTTCTGACAAAAGATCATTTATATCTCTACAAAAACTATTTGGTTTTAATAAATCATAAAACATAGCAAATGAAGTAATTAAGGAAAATTTTCTAATTTTTAATTTTTTTTTTTTTATAAAACTCAATAATTTACTTTTAGAAAAAAAATCATTAATTAGAAAAATTTTTTTTTTATAATTTTTTTTAAATACTTGAGCTGAAGGGTCAATACCAAAAATTTTATTTTTTCTATTTTTTGATGCAAAAAAGTTTAAAAAAGAACCATCATTAGATCCTATATCAATTATATTAGAATTTTCTTTAAGATTTAGTTTTTTGTTTAATCTTAAATACTTCTTATAAAGGTGTTGAATCATGTTTGTGCTTAATGATGTTTTGTAACCGTAATTACGACCATACATTTCACCTACAGGTGTTTTTGTAGAGAATTGAACAAGTTTACATTTGGAACATTCAAAGAGATTTAAAGGATATTTTTTTAAATTAAACTTTTTATTCTTATAAAAAGCACTGCTTATAGGTTGGGAACCTAATGTAAATATTTTTTTGAGCTTTTTAGAATAACAATTAATGCATTTCATAATTTATTATTTAATTATATAATGTGTATGTTCAATAATTGAACTTTTGTCAAATAATGTATATAAAAGTGTTGTTAATTACATTAATTTAAAAGGTTATAAATTATAAAATGATATTTAATAGGTTTAAGACTGCTGTAATTCTATGTGGTGGAAAGGGTACTCGTTTAGGTGCAATTAGTAAAAAAGTACCTAAAACTTTAATAAAAATTCAAGGAAAAGAAATACTCTGGTACATAATAAAAATTTTACAATTAAATAATTTTAATCATTTCATATTACCCTTAGGTTATAAAGGGATTCTTATAAAAAAATTTGTAATTAAAAATAAATACTTTCATTCAAATTTACAATTAGTAGAAACAGGAAAAGAAACTACTATTGGAAAAAGAATTTATAAAATTCAAGACAAGATAAAATCAAAAAATTTTTTACTTTTGAATGGAGATGCCATATTTGATTTTAATTTAAAAAAATTTTTCAAAGATCATGAAAAAGGAAATTATGGATCTACTTTTATAACTGGTGAAAGCACGTATCAATATGGAACAATTGGAACAAGATCTGGTAAGGTGATAGACTTTAAAAGAAGTATTATTTACGATTCCGTAAACATTAGAAATTCAAAAAATTATATAGCTTATAATTACACCGGAATTTCGATACTTAATAGGAATTTGTTAAAAAAATTTTGTAAAAGTTATAAAAATTTTCAAAATTTTGAAAAAGAATTATTTCCAAAAATTATAAAAAAAGGAAAAAGTAATTTTATTAAACTTAAAGGCTTTTTTCATTCTATGGATAATATTAAAGATGTAAATATGGTCAATAAAAAAGAATTTTTTCCATTAAAATTTAAAGATATTCAAAAAATAAAGAAAAAAATATATGAAAATTAATAACAAATTTTGGAATAACAAAAAGGTACTCATCACAGGACACACTGGATTTAAAGGTGGATGGCTATCTGTTATGTTAAACCAGCTTGGTTCAAAAGTTTCAGGTTATTCCTTAAATCCTACCGGTAGATATAATTTTTTTAACTCAGTTAAAGTAAAAAAATATTTAAAGCATGATTTCAGAAAAAATCTGTCTGATCTTCAATATTTAAAAAAAAGTATTAACAAGATAAATCCTGAAATAATTTTTCATCTTGCGGCTCAATCAAGTGTTATCGAAAGTTTTAAAAAACCATCAGAGACAATAATTTCAAATGTCCTTGGTACGTCAAATATTCTTGAAGCAATCAAAAATAATAATCGAGTTAAGTGCCTAATAATTATTACAACTGATAAAGTTTATCAAAATTATAAAGGGAACAAGTATTTTGATGAAAATTCTAAACTTGGAGGAGATGATATTTATAGTGGTAGCAAAGCATGTTGTGAAATAATAACGAGTAGTTACGTTAAATCTTTTTATTCTTCCATAAAATGCAAGGTTGCTACAGTGAGAGCTGGTAATTGTTTTGGAGGAGGAGACTGGACGAAAGATAGAATAACTAAAGATTGTCTGGAGTCTTTTTCAACTAATAAAACTTTATTTTTAAGAAGGCCAGAAGCTACTAGACCTTGGCAGCACGTTCTAGAACCTTTGCACGGTTATTTATTGTTAGCTCAAAATTTATGTTCTAAAAAAAGTGAAGAATATCAAGGACCATGGAACTTTGGTCCTAATTCTAGACAAAATTTAAAAGTAATAAAATTTGTAAAAATTATAAAGAATAAAATGAATACTAAATCAAGAATTATTATAAAGAGAAATGATAAAAAATTTTCTACAAAAAATTATAAAATATTTGAGTCAACAAATTTAAGCTTAAATACCGATAAAGCTTTTAAAAAATTGAAATGGAAACCTTTTTTAACAATAAGTAAAGCAGTAGATTTAACCATAGAATGGTATATGGCTTTTAAAAAGAGAAAAAATTTACGTTTGTTAACAGAAAAGCAGATAATTGATTACAGAAATAATTATAATTAAATTATAAGTTAATTCACAAATAGATAAAAAATATATAGAAAATTACTTAATATAATCCAAGACCTTAAAATTAAAATATGAAAACAAAAATATTTTGTGACATTGCTGATTTTGAAACTATAAAGTTTTTTAACAACAATCCTATTGTCGATGGTTTTACAACTAATCCAAGCTTAATGAGACTAGCAGGAGCCAAAAACTATAAAGAATATTCTTTAAAAATATTAAAAGTTTGTAAAAAAAAACCAATTTCATTTGAAGTTTTCGCAGACGATCCCAAAGAAATGCTCAAACAAGCTTATGAAATAAATACTTGGGGCAGAAATGTTTATGTAAAAATACCAGTTGTTAACTCTAAAGGTTTATTTATGGGTTTAGTAATAAAAGAATTAAGCGATAAAGGTATAAAATTAAATATAACTGCAGTTTATAGTCACGAACAAACAAAAAAAATCTATAAAAATCTCAACAAAAAAACAAAATCAATTATATCAATCTTTGCTGGGAGAATGGCTGATAAAGGCAAGGATCCACTTCCAATTTTTAAAAAAAGTATTTCACTAACTAAAAAAAATAAAAATATCGAAATACTTTGGGCGAGCACTAGAGAAGCGTACAATTATATTCAAGCTAAACAATTAAGATGTAATATCATTACAATGCCTCCAAAAGTTATTGATCAAATTAGCAATTTTGGCGTAAATTCAAAAGCAATGGCAATTGATACTGTAAAAAATTTTTTAAAAGATAGTAAAAAATCAAAATTTAAAATTTAATTTTAGAAGATTCTTTTAAATTTAAATATTTTTTCAATTAACAAAGAAATATTTTTGTCAAAATTATTATTACTTTCACATTTTAAAACATGGTTGTAATCAACGACTTTATTCTCATTCTTTACTATAAATTTTTGAAAATTATAAAAATCTTTTTCATTCCAATAATTCAAATGTATTTGAGTTGATTGGACTCCAAAAGGAAGCATAAAAATCTTATAAAAAAGTTGAGGAATAAATTTGATGTTATGTTTTGAATAAGGAGACAATCCATACCCATCAATAACTTGAAATATGCCTGCTTTTTTTAACGCCTCAAAAGTGTTTTTATCATACGTATGATTGGGAGCGAAAAAGCTTCTTATATTAATTTTATTATCTTTAAAAATTTGTAAACCTTGATTTATTCTGTTTGACTGTTCTTCAACGGGATGACCAAAAAACTCAGATTTTCCACCATATCCAAAGTAATCTTTTTTAAATGTGTCTTTATCATAAACATGTGTGTAACCATGCATAGCTATTTCCCATCCTTGAATTTGCCATTTTTTTATAATTTCCCAGAAATTATTTTTTTTTGGATATTTAAAAAGTTCTGGATCTTGATTTTGAGGAATGACACCTAAAACAGGTTTTATATTATACTTATTGAATAATTTTTCACATTTCTCCATTAAATCCCAATTCATATTTTCGGCAATATCATCAATTCTTATTAAAATTTTAGGATTAGGTTTTAGAGAATTTAAAAATTGTGAATTTAACATCTTTTATATCCAGAGATAATTGTTTGTAACACGTTAAATTAATATTTAAAACGTTATAAATAAGTTTAAGAAGCTTTAGATTGTCTTTTTCTGTCATGAGGATTAAGCATAGCTTTTCTTAACCTACAAGATTTTGGTGTAATCTCTAGTGCTTCGTCGGTATTTAGCATGCTTAATTGTTCTGCAATTGCCATTTTTCTAACAGGAGTTAAAACTACATTTTCATCTGTTCCTTGAGTTCTCATATTTGTAAGTTTTTTTCCTTTCATTACATTTATTTCAAGGTCTCCACTTTTAGATGATAACCCAACTATCATACCTTCGTAAACAGGATCGTTATGTGTGACAAACATTTCGCCTCTAGCTTGTAGATTAAATATTGCAAATGCCACAGCTTTACCTTTTTCCATCGAAATTAAAGCGCCATTTCTTCTACCCTCCATATCTCCCGTATACTCTCCATAAGAATGAAAAATTCTATTAATCACTCCAGTTCCCTTAGTTAAAGTTAAAAATCTACTTGTATAACCCATTAAGCCTCTTGTAGGTGCGTGGAAAATTAAACGTTTTTTATCTTTACCGGTATCTTTAAGATCAATTAATTTGCCTTTTCTTCTATTCATTGAGTCAATAACTTTTGATGAATACTCCTCATCTAAATCCATAGTGATTTCTTCTAGAGGTTCCAATTTTTTTCCTGATTCATCTTTTTGGAATAAAACTTTAGGAGGGCTTACAGTCATTTCAAAACCTTCACGTCTCATTTGGGTTAATAAAATTTCTAACATTAGCTCACCTCTACCACTAATTACAAAGGCATCTTTGTTTGTATTTTCACCAAAAGTTATTCCAACGTTATTTTCTGCCTCTAGCATTAGTCTTTCTCGAATTTGAGTACTCGTTAATTTCTTTCCTTCTGTTCCAGCTAAGGGAGAACTATTAACCGTAACAGTTATAGACATAGTGGGAGGGTCAATAGGTGTAGCACTAATTGGTTCATTTATTTCTAAATCACAAATGGTGTCAGCTACGTTTGCTTTCTCCAAACCAGCAATTATAACAATATCTCCAGCTTCACCTATTTCAATTGGAACTTTTTTAGTTCCTTCATATCTAAAAATTTTTGTAAGTCTTCCTTCGTCCACTTTTTCACCTTTAAGATTTATAGCTTTAATTTGCTGATTAGCTTTAGCAGTTCCCTGAGTTATTTTTCCAACTAAACTTCTCCCTAAAAAGCTGTCTGCATATAGTAGAGTAGATAACATCGCAAAAGGTTTAGTTTTATCTAATTTAGCTGGTTTAACATGATCAATTATTAAGTCTAATAAAGGATGTAAATTTTCTCTTGGGCCGTCCACTTCTTTTGAAGCCCAGCCTGAACGACCACTTGCATAAAGCACTGGAAAGTCTAACTGTTCTTCATTAGCGTCCAGACTTACAAATAAATCAAATGTTTCATCCAAAACTTCATTTGCTCTTTGATCTGCTTTGTCTAGTTTATTAATTATTACTATTGGCTTTAGTCCTTGTTTTAATGCCTTTGCCAAAACAAATTTAGTTTGGGGCATTACCCCTTCAGCTGAATCTATTAGCAATAAAGCTCCATCAGCCATGTGCAGTACTCTTTCTACTTCTGCCGCAAAGTCTCTATGTCCCGGGGTATCAATAATATTAACTCTTGAGTCTTTCCAATCAATAGATGTTGGCTTAGCTAATATTGTAATTCCTCTTTCTTTTTCTAATTCGCCTGAATCCATAACTCTTTCTTCAATAACTTCGTTTTCTCTAAAAGATCCACTTTGCTTCATTAAAGAATCAATTAAGGTTGTTTTACCGTGGTCAACGTGTGCGATGATGGTTATATTTCTAATATTGTTCGTCATATTTTTTGGTTGCGGGGGTAGGATTTGAACCTACGACCTTCAGGTTATGAGCCTGACGAGCTACCAGACTGCTCCACCCCGCGATTAGTTGCTAAACTTTTTTAAGGTTTATAGCTTGCAGCTTATCTTTTTCCTCTTTTATTTCAAATTTAATTTTTTGGTTCTCTTT
>MDTF01003943.1_pt1 | contig 15835 bp, 17 predicted proteins | sample 811191 | NCBI WGS metagenome assembly MDTF01 (sample SAMN05326649, study PRJNA326480) | marine metagenome | isolation source: seawater | place: Southern Ocean | collected 2011 | reverse complement strand
GTGTTTAATGCATCAAATTTAACAGGTGAAATATTTACTATTACTTATGATGGTAGTGTAGGTATTGGTGTTACAAATCCAGTTAAGAAATTAGACGTACTTGGTGATTTAAAATTATCTGGTAGTGCTTATATTAACAGTAATTTAACAGTTTCGGGAACAACTACAATAGACAAAATAGAAATTGAACATGATGGAGAAGATACCGCATTTTTAGTAACGAATAATACGGGAGATATTTTTATAGCATCTAATATTAATTCTAAAGTTTTTACTATTACAAACGATGGTAAAGTAGGTATAGGTAATACGACACCAGTTTATACATTGGATATTAATAATGTAGATGGTATCAAATTGCCATCTGGTAATATCAGTCAAAGACCAAACCCTTCAACTTTAGGTGTTATCAGATACAATACTGAAAATAATGAATTCGAAGGTTATGGAGCAGGTAACTCATGGGGTTCTCTTGGTGGTGTCAAAAATATTCAAGGGGATACTTATATAACTGCTGATAGTAATGATGATCTTAAATTTTATACAAATACTAATATTCGTATGATAATTAATAATACAGGTGATATTGGTATAGGAAATATTAATCCAAGTAAGAAATTAGAAGTCGCTGGACAAATAGCAGCACATGGAAAAATAACATCATATTATTCAGATGAAAGATTAAAAACATATATTGATAAAATAAATGAGCCATTGGAATTAATAAAAAAACTAAATGGTTTTTATTATAAACCGAATGAGCTTGCAAGATCATTCGGTATAAAATCAAATAATAGAGAAATTGGCTTAAGTGCACAGGAAGTTAATAAAGTATTTCCAGAGCTTGTAGATTTAGCTCCATTTGATACAATAAAAGACGAAAACGATAATATAGTATCAAAATCTGGTGAAAATTATTTAACTATTTCATATGAAAGATTAATGCCTGTAATAATAGAATCGATAAAACAATTAACTAACGAAATTGAAATTTTAAAAATAGAAAATAAATTTTTAAAAGAAAAAATAATTTAATCAAATGTTAATAAACATTTAGTTTTAATAATATCGTGATTATTGTTATTATTTATTTTTTGTTTACATAGATTATTTTCAATCATTTTTTTATAAATATAATCATAGTTATTTATTGCATAAGTTATAATGTTATTATTAAAAATCCATCTAAAAAAATTTAGTTGCCCGACAGTTGTTTCAATATAATCTGTTTTATCATTATTTATAAAGAATGTTATTCTATGGTGTCTTCTAAATGAATCAAAATTAAACTTACTATATGATTTTAGTTGTGCGCGATAATCTTGATATAAATTAATTTTGCGAACAACTTCTGTAGAATTTTCGGGATAATCCATATATATATTTTTGTTTTCATTAATCCAGTAATAAATATTGTTGGATTTTGAATAATGAGTAACTAACCATTCAATTATACGTAATGATAGTTTATGATTACCATTAATTATATTTTTTAATATTGTCTTATATTCATTATTTTTATTATAAAAATCTGTTAACGATGTTAGTAATAGATTTTGACCTAAGTCACTCATACTTATTATTTCAAACTTATATATTCTTTAAGTATTTAAATTATATTTGAAATGTTAATAAAAAAAATATATAACTATAATTTAATATGATGGTGAGCTACCGATTTCAAGAGTATTTTGGCGTAAATCTGGTTCAATTGTACTTATTAACCAGGGACCTACGGAATTTTGAGGGTTAGGTATTTCAGATCTTAATTGTAAATTAGCATTTCTTAATGATTGTCCAACTGTATTAACCCCTACATGATAACCAGCTGTTAAATAATTTTGATCTGTTAAAGCACCTCCACCAGATGGATTAATTTGTGCCCATTTGCTATCAGCAGCATCTTTGGGCAATAAATCATCAGCGGTTAATCTATCTCTTGGATAACAAGATTGCATATTTTGCGAATCATCACCAGACATTTCATATGAAGCGTATTGACCATTTCCACCACTTACAGAATTCATTGATACTCCGGTGTTTTCACTATCAGAATTAACTAATCTATCATCATATATTTCATTTCCATTAGCTTCGGAAGCACCATAATTACCGATACCTGAAGAGGCCATAGATGGATCGCGTTGTTTGATGTCGTTATCTGCAACTGATACACCACTATTCGCAAATTTTTCAAAATAGAATGGTTCTGGAACATCATCTAAACCACTTCCTGTCACTCTATTCTTTAATTTGGAATGAGTATTATTACATTTAGAGTTATATGTTAATAATAATAATAAAGATAAAAGCAATAAAATTGCTATTGAAAACGATATAACTACACTTTTATTAGCACCCATATTTATTTATACTATAATTATCTATCTATTATTTACAATAGATTATATTTAAAATATTTTAATAAATTTACATTTTTTTATTGATTTTTTCTTCGTACAATATTAAAATTTTATCAATATTATTCAACAATATATTTAAATCTTTTGAATCACTTTCTTTGACATTTTCGAATTTTTCTTTAATTATATTATAATCGCATTTAAATTCTTCTATTTTTGTTAGATATTGCTGCGTTTTATTCATAGCTATTTTATTAGCTCTTGTTATCCTATCTTCAATATTATCAATTACATCATCAATCGAAAACCATTCTGTATTATCATTATTTAAATCAGTTATATCAAGTGTTTTAATAATCCATTTATTAGATGTATATTCACTATAAAAATATAAACCAAAATATTCTATTGTTAAATTGATTATACATTTTTTATATTTATTATTTTCTTTAAGTAAACTAATAATAGTATCTACATCATTAATTGGTTTATTATTATATATTATATTACTAAATTCTTTATTAGTTATTATTACATTTATAGTCTTTGTCTGAGTACAAAAACTTTTCGTATATAATTCATTTACTTCATTATCACTAAAGGATTTTCCAAACCAATTTGGAGATTGATTTTTTATTTCATTGATAATATTATTATCAAATGTTATTAATTCATTAATAGTATCATTATTAGTTTCTTCTGATATATATAAAGATATACTATATCCTTTTCCGTTTATTAATTTTTTTATTCCTTTAATTTTAACATCAGTTATTGATATTTTAACAGATTTTTTTACTTGTGATATATATTTATTATCTTTTTTAGCGGGAGCTTTTAACATTGATTCAATCCTTTATAAATTAAATAAATACTTTTTAATAAGAAAAATAAATTTACATAAAATATTTTTAACATACAATAAAAGGTTCTTTATTAATTATAGTACCTTTAGGTTTTGTAGTTAAAAACATTCCAGATGGTGCCATTGGAATCAATGAAGTTTCAACAATTTGTTCAAATATTTTTTTAGAATTTAATTTTAACACACCTGCCCTGTCGTTATGTATCATAATGTTAATATTTTCTAAATGTTTTTTTATTGCTAAGACTTTCTTTTCACATTCATAAGATGGTAAATTATAATAAGAACCCCATCCATTATTCTTTGATAAAAATGCATGTAATATACGTAAATAATCAGCTAATATTTTTTTATTAGCTGAATCTGATGATAAATCTGATATATTTCTCGATAAACCAAAATCATATATTATCATATTGTGTCCACAAGCTTTCAAATAATATTTTTTATTGCAAATAGAATATTCATAATATCCCTTATCATTGTTTAGTTGATATAAAATATTACCATAATGACAATCGTTGTGATAATAATTAACCTGATTATGAAATGTAGCTATAGATATAAATACTTGATACATAATATTAAATAACATATTTTCATCACTTATAATTGCATTATCTTTAATTAAATTCTTTAAATCTCCATGAGCAAGCTCGTTAATAGATACAAGTTTTAATTTGGATGGATATGGCATATTTTCTCCTTTATGGTTTATTAAATTAGTATTTTTACATATAGCATGTTTATGAACAGCGGCAAAATGTTTAGATTTTTTTTTAAGTAATATATTATCTGTTATTTTTCTCATTAATTTTATTTCATTTAAATTATCTTTTGTTGCTGCCATAACCTTAGTGACAATAGAATTTCCTCCTAAACTATCTTTAATATTTGATAAATATATTACACCATATGCGCTTTCTGTTCCAATTTTTTTCACTAAATCTATTATATTATTAATAGTATAACCACGATCTCCATTTTTAAATATTTTAGTTTTTAAACAATCAGTTAGTCTAATATTTTTTAAACGCGATTGTAAATATTTAGAAAACTTAACTCGATTATCAAGTGTAAATTTGCTACTTATTAATTTATTTCTTAAAAAACGTTGTATTTTTTTTGCTTTTGAATTTTTATTTAAATTCTTTGAAATTTTTATATTTTTATTTGAAGTATTTGATTCTTCTTTAATAACATCTTTTAAAAAAACTTTTTTAGATATATTTTTAGGTTTTTTTGATATTTTTTTCATAATATCTTTTACATTTTTATCTATTTTGACTTTATCGGCTTTTTTAACAACATTTTTAATTATCTTTTTGACTTTATCGTCTTTTTTAATAACATTTTTATCAACCTTTTTACTTGTTCCAACAGGTTTACCTTGAATTATTCTTATCTTTTTATAATCAACTGAACCTTTTCTTGGAAAACACCATTTATCTTTATTTTTATTATATATTTTTAACGCATCAGTATATTTCATGGTATTTACTATTATAATAACAGGTAATTATTTAAAATGTAATTAATAACAATTTAATACTAATACATGAATATATTTGTGATGATTTATAAAAAAAATGATTAAGTATATTTTTTAATATTATTAAACAATGACTTACAACTGGGCAGATATCAACGAAACCATGGATGAAGATTACGATACTCTTAATATTATTTTACCAAATATTAGTGATATTATTGATGAAGAATTGGATGTAACTAAAATTAAAAAACAATTTGATGTTTATTGCAACGATCATCTAAATATGGATTTTTCAGAAGCCCTTACCACATTTTCTAAAAAATAGTATATGAAAAAAAAAGAACTTCTTATCAGATATCATTTATATATGATATTTATATATGTCTTTATGATATAATATTCCTTTATAGGTAAATTGATATTTATTTTTTTATTATTTATTTTATTAACGCGTCAGAATATTTCATAGTATTTTACTAATATAATAGTAGATTATTTTAAATATGGATGATAATAAGGAAAATATAGAATATGATAAAGATAATGATAATAATTTTGTAAATATTTTAATAGATTTTATAAAAGATGAATTATTAAAATCTAATATTAGATATGAAATAGTTAAGCCAATATTAATATATTTACTATATTATTTAATACCATTTATATTATTAATTGTATTGATAAATTTTATTTCTACTATTATTGCAATATGTATTGTATTTAAATATTTATTATAATATAGAATGAAAGAAAGTAAAATAACTGGTGGTACAAATATATCACCTTTGATATCATCGGTTATATTAGCAAGTGTTAGATTATCAATTGATAAAAGAAAACTTTTGTCAACGGGGATTGAAAAAACAATAAGTGTTCCAAAAAAAATATTAAAAAATTCGGTAAATATGTTTAATATTTCGGGATTAATTAAAAATAAAGAAAAACAACAAGTTAAGCCTAAAGCTAAAACTGTATCTAAGTCAAAAGCTAAAACTGTATCTAAGCCAAAAGCTAAAACTGTATCTAAGCCAAAAGCTAAAACTGTATCTAAGCCAAAAGCTAAAACTGTATCTAAGTCAAAAACTAAAATGAATGGTGGTGGAAGTAAAGAATTTTTTGAATAATTAATATACCATTCCTTTATTTTTATTAATATTTATAATAGAATCACTTATTAATTTATTATAATTTAATTCCATATTTTTATTGTTTATAATGTACCACCCTCTTCTATATACATCTAAATTGGTTTCATATGGTTCTCGGTCAATTATATTAATTATACCTTTATTATATATTATAATATTATCTTTCATTTATTTACTATTTAATAAGTGCGAGATTTTATATCATTTTTTTATAATTTACTAATTTAAAATGGATGAAGAATTAATTGAAGAATTTCGCGAGCTTTTTGATTTTGATAAAGCAAAAAAGGATGTGATATTGTCAAAAATAATATCAGATGATATTATTGTTGGTAAAAAAATAGATATATCGGATGATGTATATAAGGATACATGTATTGATAATTGGGCATATAATATACCTGTATTAGAAGGTAGCAAATTATTAATAAAAAAATTAATTAAAAATCCAACTAATGATATTGATATATTATTAAAGCGTCAAAAAGCTTTTATTGAATATGATGTTGATATAGAAATAATAAAAGAATATGAAGACGACATATTATGGATATATAAAATTACAGAAGAAATTAATGATAATTCTTCAATTGAAATTTTATTTCCATCTTCATTTATATTTTGCTATATAAATTATTTTGAACAATTATTGGACTTTTATCATTTATATAAAATTTATTTTATACCTAGTACATCCTTATTGTATCCGATATCAACATTTATGGCTCCATATTTTTATTTAAAAAACTATATGAAATTAGATATTACTTTTACATGGTACGTTGGAATAATTAATGATTTATTTATGGCATTTATGAAACCTTCGGGAAATTTCAAACAAGATATTATCAAATTTGTAACATTTATATTATATGTCGGTGTATATCTTTATAATATTTATCAAACTTACGAAATTGCAAACTTTTTGCATAATACTAAATACAAATTACATGAAAAAATGGAAGGTCTAGTATATTTTGTTAAACATTCATTACATATAATAAAACATGTAGATAAAGATATTCTAGATTCTTTTTTTAGTATTGAAAAAATTTATGATAATTTACAAATAAATAATAGCATGACTGATATATATAGAATTTGGAAAGATGAAAAATTAAAAACTGAATTATCTGCGCTTTTAAAAACTATATATGGAATTGATGTAATATATTCTATTAATAATTTGTTATTATCAAATGATTGGTCAATTCCTGTATATAATAAAACTGAAACAAGTTTATGGGATGCTAAAAATCCTATATTAGATAATAATCAAATATCTAATCCAATTAATCTAAATAAAAATATTATTATTACTGGTCCTAATGCTGGTGGGAAAACAACATATGTTAAAACTATTTTAGCAAATGTTATATTAAGTCAGACTTTAGGTATAACATATAGCTTGAAATCAAATATGATTTTATATGATACTATTAATTCTTTTATGCGCGTTTCAGATGAATTGGGTAGTAAATCTTACTTTGAAGCCGAGGCTGAATATTGTTTAAATATGATTAAAAAAGCTAATAGTATTAATAAAGATAAAAAAACTGGTTTATTTCTTATGGACGAACCCATGCATTCAACACCTCCAATTGAAGGTATGGCAACAGCATATGCTGTAATAGAATATTTAAGTAAAATCCAAGGTATATCATTAATTATAACAACACATTTTCATCAATTAGTTAAATTAGAAGAATTATATCCTGATAATTTTATTAATTTATCTGTAGATGCTATACCAATAAAAAATAACTATTATTTCCCATATAAAATAAGAAATGGTCATTCTTATTTATGTATCGCAATTGAATTACTTGATATTAAAGACTTTCCAAAAGAAATAATAAACAACGCGATTAAAATGAAAAACAAAATATGTTATGATTTTAATAAATAATGTACGACTTTTTATTTAATCAAACTTATATGAGCATTTTTGTTATTGCTTTATTGGTATTTCTAATAATGTTTCTTTGGAGAAAATTAACAATATTAGAAGGTAATTTTTTCTTATTGGAAAAACGCGTTAATATTATTAAAAAAGAGGAAAGGGTTGATCAAATATCTAAAAATCTTGAGCGATCTGATGCTATAATGAAAGAAGTATTTAAAAATAATATAAAAAGAAGTTCTTGTAATAGTGATGACGGTGTTTGTCCTATACCTACGGATTGTGGTGAAGAAGACAATGTTATTGATGATATTGAGACTAATATCGATATTACAATTATAAATATTGAAGAAGAAAATCCTATAAAAGTTGTTCAAGAAACAAAACAATATGTAAATATTGAGGTTGTTGGTAGTGAAGAAGATGAACTTGTATCGCATATTGAAAATATAACAAGTGATATTGACGATTCCGATAAAAAAAATATTGTAGAATATACTGATAATTCCATTGAAGAAACAGCATCAACAACATCTGATATAACATTTAATAACGAAGATGATAAAACATTAAGTCGCAAATATAAAGCAATGAATTTGGAAAAATTGCGAGAAGAATGTACAAATTATTCTCTTAATATTGAAGGAACTAAGTCCATATTAATATCTCGTATTATTGACTATATTAAAAAGCAAAAATAAAAAATATTGTGTTTGAGTAGATAATTATAATAATGAGTTTTCATTCTACAACAGAACCAAAGCCCCACTGTCCTTTAAAAATGTCTGATGGAAGATCCTTCACTGATTATAGACCTAGATGTATGGTAAATTCAGAATTAATGACTGATTTATCTAAAAACAATATGATTAAAAGTAGCTATGAGAGTAGAATATTTTTACAAGAAAACGCAGAAAAATTAATGGAACGTAACCGATTAACAGCATTAAATGGATTAGCACCATGTGCACCATGCAAACGACCTTTCAGCGATCCAGGAACAATGTATCCTGAAAGATATATTGTAAAATGTACTCCTACAAGCTGTGAAAAGATTGAAGTAAATCAAGAGGGTCTTGGAACAAGCACCAGAGTACATCTATAAAATTTTAATTATTTTTAATTAAATCATAATAAATAATTCTATATATACATTATAGAGATATAATAATGATTTTTGATGATCAACATATATACTTAAATATAACTTTTTATAAAGACTATTCGAAAATAAAATTAATAGGAAATGTTAAAAATTCAGGGCAATATAAAAATATATTATTAATGGCACCTAATCCAATTGATAGAATGTCAAATTATTCTGGGTCTGGTTTACCTTTTCCAAATAATGAAATAGCTTTTCAAAATACACCTAATAAAATAGACATAACTGGGACTGGAGTAATAAATACAGAATTTCAGTATCCTAATAGTTTTTATATGCCCGATGGTATAAATAAAATTGTATCATCTGTATTTTTACAATTGACCGACAATAATAATAATGTATTTCATTTATATTATAAATTACATGATATTAATTCTCTACGAACATTAGTAAATAGAAATTCGAGAACAGGTCCTGAGTTTTATGGAGCCAAAGATTATTTATTACCAATTGGTACTGCTGAAAATGTTATGAGAGCATATGCCAATATAAAAATAGAAAATGATATTGCATAATCTATATAAATAATATATTTGTTAAAGAACCTGCTGTATAACTTAATAATGATATTATAATAATTAATATCAAAAATGATATATCTGATACTTTGAATATATCACAGTTTTCAGTGAAATATAAATATATTTCAAATACAGAAATTTTTACAAGCATACCTATTAAAACTTGAAAGCCAAATAAGAATCCTATCATAAAGTTTATAATAATATGAGAATAAAGATATATTTTATTTTCAAAAATATTATTATTAGGATTTGGATAGAAAAATATATCTAAATCATGAACATTATATCCGCATCTTAATATTGTAAAGCCAATAGTCGCCATAATAACAGAAGTTAAATACAAGTAAAAGTATATCGGATTCATATTGTTTTCTATATATATGATATTTTATATTTATTTTTAATTATTGATTTTTGCATATATTTATCAACAATATTATTCAAATTTTTTTTAGAGTAATAAAATAAGATTCCTTTATTTAATATATCATTTCTAAATTTTTCATAATATTGAATAAGTTCTTTATAGGTTATACTTTCAAATAACTTGAATAAATCTTTATTACTATAAAAATGTTTATTATATAGTAGATGTATTTTATAATCATTATATGATGTTAAATTTGTAAACTTTTTGTTTTCTCTTTTAATTTTTAATCGAATTTTAGAATTTTCAAAATCTTCTTTTTTTAATTTATAAGTAGCTAATATTTTAATTATTTCATCAATTATAATTGGTAAATTTTTTTGATTACAACTTGTATTAATTTCATAGGAAGATATTGAACTTACTATATCAATATCTGTATTAAAACTTATATTATATATTAGTCCTAATTCAATTCTTAATTTTTTATAAAATATACCATTATCTAATCCAAATAATATATCATCTAATATTTCTAATAATAATTGCTCTTTCGATAAATATTTAATTTTTTTGTTAACAATTAGTTTTAATAAAACATTATCATTATATTTATTATTAATATGAATTACTTTGAATTGATTATTAATATGATTTAATATATTATACTTATTTGTGCAATTTTTTTTCATTTTGAGTTTTCCAAAATATTTATTTATATTATTTTCTGTATTTTTAACTTTGTTTTTAGGACAAACTGCTAAAATAACTATATCTTTAGAACATATTTTATTTTTGATAAATCTTTTAACATCATTAATTGTAAATTTTTTTATATTTTTAATATGATATTTGTGATCAATAATATATTCATATTTGGGATATAAATATTTAAATATTTTTAAATCAAAATTATAATCAAAATTAGAAATATAATTATTATATTCCTGTATTGCAATTTTTTTTTCTTTAATTGCAATATCTTTATCTATATAAAATTTATGCAATGTGTTTGATAATATATCAACATAATACTCAAAATCTTCATATAATCCTCTAATATAAAATGACATTTGATTCGAGCTTACAAATGCATTTCTAATTGCACCGCGACGAGATAACTCATTCATAATATTTGATCTATTTTTATATTTTTCTGATGTTAATTCTGCCATTAAATGCTCATAATAGTGGGTAATCTGTGAATTAGATTTGTTTTCAAAATTATGTCCAAGTAAAAAATTAGCAGATAAGTATGTTAATTTAGTATCCATAGGTATTATAACAATCTTTATTCCAGATTTCAAAACATATTTTTTATATTTAATATCCATATATCTATTAAAATACTTATATTTATTTAAAATCCTATTTCTTGATTTTCTATAAAGTTTAAAACCAAATGTATATGTATAAAAATATGATATATATTACTTAAATTATATATTAATACTAAACTAACTACTTCATGAACTTTAATAACATCTTTTAATTTACTAATATCAAGAAAATATAGTATTATATTTACAAGTTGCGATATTAATAATGTATTTACATTAATAACTTTGTAATATATACTAAGCAAATGATATAAATAAATTATATAAAAAAATCTATGGTCTCTATTTAATATTATATCACTACAATCATTATAATTACTATTTATTCTTTTTAGATAATGCACTAATGAAGAACCGAATAGAAATATATTATTATGCGTGTATAGTGATAATATATATATCAACATTATATATGATATATTATTATATCCTATATAATATTCTATATCGTGAACTATTTTTGTTACTATAATCATTAAAGATGACAAATATTTTTTATATTTATTATTTTTTATTAAAGTTAATAAAAATAGATTTCTAAAATTTTTATTATAATATATTGAAATCATACCCAATATTCTCCCAAAATAATAAGCCCATTTTGGATAAACACAATAATGCACTTTCATTATAATGCGTAAATTATTATTATTTTCATATGGTACATTATTACTATAAATATAATGACATTCACGATGAAAATCAAATGCAACAATGTCTCCTTTTTTTACAACATTATTTTCAGGTATCATATTGAAACATGTTACAACATTACTATTATCATCTAATCCTATTATAGTTCTGTAACACGAAGCAAAAGGAAAAAGATAAAATGGACCATCAATATGTGGTGTATAAAAAATTTGATCAGATGTATTATTATTTTGTGTACCCGACGGTGCTGTTACATATAATTCATTCATATCATTTAAAATATCAATATTATAATTACCACTATAATTTTCTTTAAACATTTTAATAATATTCTCATGTAATGCTATTTTGTAAAATAACATACATATGTCAGTAGGTAATTTATTATACCACCAATGTGTAGATTTATCTATAGATGGATTTTGCTGTATAGCCCATTCTCTTAGTTTATCAATTTCTTCATATGTTGTTATTTTACATTTATAAACTCTCTTATTTTTATACATACAATGTAAAAAAGATAACATTTATATATATTATTTTATATATATCTATATATAATTATATAAAATATTATTACTAATATTAATAAGATTTAATGAAAATTATATATAAAAATAATATGTGGAGTACAATTTTTTTAAAATGGCGTATATTATATATTAAAAGACTTAAAAAAGATAAAAAGTTTTCTTCAAAATCGAAGTAGATATTTTAACCAACTCTATTTTCAGGAAGTACATAAGGTATTTCCAGGTATTTAAATATGTCTTTTTCTGATTTAATTACTTCACTTGTATCAATAAAATTATTATTCTTATCTTTAAAGCCATATTCTGATAATGATATTTTTTTATTTAGTGCAATACGTCTCATATAAATATTAAATGAATATGACCCTGTGAAATATAATAATGCAAAGTAATAGTATGATGGATCTGCAATTAAAATATCTATTCTTCTAGCTGGTAATTCTGGTGATAATTTACATAATCCCATAAATTTATTTTTTCCACTAGCTAATGTTTCAATTATGTATTCTGATAATTTTAATTCTGCAATTATTTTTTTCAAATCTAAATCATTATGGTTTTTAATTAACACATCAATATCACCCATGTCAACATTTTTTCTTCTATAACTACCTACTATTTCAAATTCTATATTATAATTTATTTTATTAAAAGTATTTTTAATAATATCATAGTGTTTTTTTCCTTCATACATAGGTATACGCTGAATCATATCATTATAATATTTTAAGCCTATTTTTTGTTTATCATTTAATAATTCTGGTTTATTTTTAAGTTCATCGAATGATTTAATTTGCTCCATAAGTGCTTTAATTTTAACTGGTCCAACACCATATAAACTCGCTAATTTACGTTTTAAAGAAAATTTTGGGTCATCTAATGCTTTATTTACTGCATATATTTCCCCGAAATCAAAATATTCCTTAATTTTTTCCTTTATTTTTTGACCCATCCCTTTTAAATTTACAAATTCATCAAAAGTATTCATTTTATCATCAGATAATTCTATTGAATTTATTACTTTATTATATGCACGTGCTTTAAATGGTTGTTTATTAAGTGTTTCATATTCTTCCAGTATTTTTAATTTTTTAATTATATTTACTTTATGTTCTATAACTGGTTCTTTAATATTTTCTATTTTAACACATCGCCCAGTTCTTGGATTTATTGTTTTACCATCGGGGCATTTTATTTTTATACATTTACCAGTTTCATATACTCTTACTTCATTTTCTTTACATATTTTAACACATCTTCCTGTTTTAAGATTGACTTCTTTACCTGGTTCGCAATTTTTTTTAATCATTGTTCTTGATTAATAAAAATAAAAATATACATTCAATTTTTATTTTTTTGTTTTTTGTTATTTTTTTATTTTTTGTTATTTTTTTATTTTTTTGTTTTTTTGTTTTTTTATTTTTTTGTTATTTTGTTTTTTTGTTTTTTGTTTTTGTATTTATGATGTATTATATTTAACTTAGATTGAGATGATTGACAAGTCGTGTTAAGTATTCATTCTTTTATAGAAACCAATATTGACGAGTCGTGGTAAGTATTCAAGACGTGTATATCCATATACTCGCTTGATGTTTTCTCCGTTATTCACAATGTCATTAACTAAATCTCTAAGACACATTAGTTGACTACATTCTTTTATAGAAAATGCAGTTTTTGTCTCAATTGCTGTATTAATTTCTTCAGTTAGTTTATTGATCTTACTAATGAAGTAAGCCTTACATACTTCTACGATGGCATAATGATATCCCATAGTCTCTTGTAAATACTCTTGTTCTTTATGTTGCCTTACAAGGTCACTCTTGTACTTATCTTCACTTATAATCTTATCGAGATAGTTGACACGAATGTCATCTTTCCATTGCTCAGAACTATTTATTTTATTTTGCATCTGTGTCATTTCTACTGATTCAAGATGGTTGATATCGCGATAAAATGTAAATATTGTCTTCATAAAGTCTTTATTTATTGCATTAATTATAGTATATCTATTTACATACTCTTTAGCCATATTGATCTTTTTATTGGCATAATTTTCTGCTTTAACGTTAAGTTCTTCTGATATTTCCATATTTTTTTGATGAATTTCGTGCGTTAAGTAATTCCTTATCAATATTGATGATCCCGCAGCAATATATGAACGCATTGTTGCATACATTTTTTCTTCTTTGATATATTCGGAGTTAATACCAGTCAATGTCTCGTAAGCATCATCATACTCATTCATACAGGGATTATCATTTGGGTTGCGGGGAATAGCAATTCCGTTTTCGCGCATATATCTAAAATACTCGGGATTATGAACTATCCCAGATGTTTTGATATTGAGTGTTTTCCAATCAAAGGTAGTGTGACATGATATGCACCACATTTGATCACATCCAGAAGTCTTCATGATAGACATATTGCACTTGGGACAGGATTTGCTATCTTTTTTGATGAGTTCAATTGTATCAATGTCTTCCTGTTTGCATTCATGACCTTCTTCTTTGATAGAATGACATATCTTACATGTCTCCTTGTCACAAATTGAGCAAGTCCAAGAAGAATCAACAAAACCATTGCATAGTATACCTGCGCATGGATATTTGTACTGTTTTATCATCTTAGTTTTTAAAGTTAATCCTTTAAGTTCAACTATCTGTTTACGATAGAAAGTATCACGACCATATGTTAGCCATTTTTCTTCATGGTATTCTAAAGTTTTGGGATCAATTTTCTTCTGTTCGAACTCCAAGTTGATAGTGTCTATTTTTGATTCGAGAGCTCTGATATCTTTACGCTTCTTGATTTCAGGTAAAGATCTTGGTACAAGAATCATTTCCTCTTTGAACAAGAGATCTGTGATATCTGTTTTGTAAAGCTTATCAATGTAGGATTTACCAAGAAAGTTAACAAGAATTGAACGTGTATGTTTCTTTTTACAGTTCATACAGTTCTTCTCGGTTTTTTGCAAGGTATTGATATGATACTTGATACACTTTACGCAACACTCGAAGTCACAGTAAGGGCATTTCTTGATACTGGCTTTAGTTACAGTATTAACACAAATAAAGCATTCTTCCATATTGGTAATGATATCGTCATTTGTAGTCTTGGTAGCAGATGTAGTAACAGCTAACATTATTTGATAAGTATATCTATATTACATGTGGGTATCAATTTTTTCACAAAAAAACACATATCTATTATTAGCAGGGGTACTATTGGTATCATTTCACATATAAATTCTTAAAATATGTGTGTAATATTGATAATTATAGCTTCGTTTGGGAGCATTTTAGAAAAATTATATTTATCGAAACCTATGATTATAATTCATAATATTTGCATTAATATTGTTATGAAAATATATTTTTAAACATAAGGCTATTTTATAATAATATTAATATAAGTAGTTGAATTATATGAAAGATATTAATATATTTTTAACTCATAATTCAAATAATGAATT
>MDTF01000781.1_pt1 | contig 15835 bp, 15 predicted proteins | sample 811191 | NCBI WGS metagenome assembly MDTF01 (sample SAMN05326649, study PRJNA326480) | marine metagenome | isolation source: seawater | place: Southern Ocean | collected 2011 | reverse complement strand
CATTTTCTCCTTTTCCATATACTGGTAGGGGTTTATTATTGACTATGTTATTAATAAATAGCGGTATCAATTTTTCTGGAAATTGATACGAACCATAATTATTAGAACAATTTGAAATAACAATCGGCAAACCATAAGTGTCCGAAAAAGCCCTAACAAAATGATCTGAAGAAGCTTTAGATGCTGAATAGGGTGAATGTGGATCGTAATTTGTTTGTTCTGTAAAGTATCCTTCTGCACCTAAAGAACCATACACCTCATCAGTTGAAACATGATAAAATAATTTATTTTCAAACTGATCACTCCAAAAATTCTTTGCAGCTTGTAATAGACTTAGAGTACCCATCACATTTGTTTGCGCAAATGAAAAAGGATCTTTAATGGATCTATCTACATGAGATTCTGCTGCTAAATGAATCACACTGTCAATTTGATAATCTTCAAAAACTTGCTTGACTTTTTCTAAATCACAGATATCACATTTCACAAAGGTATAATTGGCTTTATCTTGGATGTCTTTTAAATTTTCAAGATTCCCCGCATAGGTCAGACTATCCATATTAATAATCTGATAATTCGGGTATTTATTCACCAATAAGCGTACTAAGTGAGAACCGATAAAACCCGCACCTCCTGTAATTAATATATTACGATTCATTTTTATTAATAATTTTAGATTAAGAGAATGATTTTATTTTAATTAAACCATTTAAACATTTTATTAAAAATTTATTATCATATTTAAGAACGACAGATCCAGGAATTTCATTTTTAAACTTATTATTTAAAAATGAATTCACAATCACTTCACTTTCATAAATTTTATCAATAATTTTATCGTTTACTATTAAATTATCTTTCAACAAAGCACCTTGCGAATATATCCCAAAGGCCCTAATTACTCTATGAATGTCATTTGCAGACATTGTCTTAAAACTAATAACCCTTTTAGATTCACTTCTATTGAAAACAGAGCCCTCTTCATTGTCTTGATTAGAAATTAAGTCAGCTTTAAAATTCAGCTCATTTAAAATACACCACCCTTTCATAAAAACCTCCTTCTCTAATTCAAAAGATAAATAGTAAACAAGCCCTAGATCAATATCATCAGTAAGTTCTATTTTTTTTCTAAAAATTATTTTACCTGTATCAACTCCTGAATCAATTAGATGTATAGTTGCACCAAAAAATTTATAAGAATTATAAATGACTCCATTAATTGGCGATTTACCCTTTAAATAAGGTAGGTATGTTGGGTGAATATTTAACATTAACCTATTAACAATAGGCAGAATAAAGGGACAACCATTACTTACAAGAATATCGTAGTCAATATCAGTTACCTTTTTTATTACAAAATCTTTATCTTTAAAAACGAATGATAAATAATTGATACTATTATTTATACAATAAGCCTCAAGATAGCTATCTTTAAGTGCTAATATTTCTAATTTATCTACTTTTTTAAGTAATTCTTGGAGAACGTTGGATCTATTACCAATAAATAATACTTTCATATATTTAAAATTATTTTAAAATTTTAAGAATGATTTCTAACATTTTAGAAATATCATCTAAATTATTTTTTTGATCTATTGGCAATGCTATTAAGTTGTTTAATAGACTAAATTCTATACCGTCTTTGAATTTTATTCTTTCTTCTATATCGGGCCAAAATGTGGGCACATAAATATTTTTTGAAATCAAAATTGATTTTAAATTTTTACGATTTTTTATAATTAGGGGGTAACATAAAGCTCCATAAACCTTAGAACTATCTATTAAATAACTTAATGAATTAAATCCCTTTAAAGTTTCATGTATTAAGTTAAAATTAGATTTTCTTTGATCTGATATCAATTTTAGATCGTAACTATTAAGCATTTTTGTTGTTAACAAACTCATTCTACCTATTTTGTTATTACTTAAACTTTTCTCAGACTTAAGATACTCAAAATATAAATCTTCTTTACTTTTTTCAATTGATTGAAATAGATGCTTTACCCTTGAGTAAGAAAACGACACCTCCAAATCACTATAATCTTCTAAATTAATTGACTTCTTATTAATTAATCCACCGTCCGGAAGACCTAAAAATTTTCTAGGAGAATAAAAACTTAAATGATTTGAGTTTTTATCATCGAAAAAAAAGAATTGAGAATTATCTATAATTACTTTTGAAAAATCAAACTTAAGAGCTGATATTTTTTCTTGAATTAACCCAAAATAATTATTAATTATTATAAATTCATCTTCCATTAGAGAAATGTCATTTGGAAGAAGCTCATTATTTAGATTGTAAAATTCATAAGGTATATTTAATTTTTTAATCGGCTCAAGCACCGCATTACAGGTATATGCAGGTATTTTCAAGTTACTGGGCTTTAATTTTAATAATATCACATATAAAGCACTTCTTCCTGATTCAAAGCAATAATAATCATTTTCACAATTATTTTTTGAGTCAAATGTGTAATTTAAAAACCCCCCAAAAGAATTGTTATTCATTTTTAATTTAAATTTAATGAGTATATCGTATCAAAATTTTTAATTGCATCATCTAATTCTCTTTTTGAATCAAATTTAAATAATGCGTAACCCAATGTTGAATTGGCTCCAGCTATTTTTTCAATTTCTGAGCCAAGCTCTACAAATAAGTTAAATTCAATTAAATAATTTATATATTTCTGACTTACATTGTACCCCTTTAAAGTACCAGATTTTTTTGAGTACAAAACTAAATAAAGAAGGTATTTATTAAACTTATTGATTTTAATGGGAAGTACTTCTCTATTTAATATTTTACAATAATTATCTAGAGTTGAAAAATCACTAAGTTTACCCGAAACGTAAGATAAATTGTTTCCACCTCCACGGGGTGAAACTTCCATTAAATAAACTTTATCATCTGATCCAATTCTAGCCTCAACATTTAAAATACAATTATTAATTTTTAATTCTAAAAGTAAAATTTCTAATTGCTTATAAAGTTCTTTGACTGCAGATCTAGGCCATTTATTTGGCCAATAATATCCTATTGGAGTGAAAGGTCCTGAAGATGTTTTGTCAAAAAACTGTCCATTTAAATTATTTAAATGAAGTAATATACCTTGAGTAATTACAAAATCAGTGTCTATAGGGTCCCATTGGGAAGATATTAAATCCTCAATAATATAGTTTCCGCTAAGAGAACACTTAATTGCTTGTTTCTTTGCCAAAAGAAAATCCTGTTCATTTTTAACAATTTCAACACCTTTACTACCGGCACTATCTGTAGGCTTAATAATAAAAGGAAAATCTAATTTATTGTTTGATATTTGATCATTCCCAGAATAATGAGCAGGAGTGTTTAATTTAATTCTATTTAATAAATCTCTAAACCTTACTTTATCCTGTAATACTTTTATTGACTCTAAAGGAGGTGATTTCAGCCCTAATTGAACGGATATTTGAGCAGCAGATATTACCCCTGGATCACAAGCAAATGAGGACACTAATACTATATTGTAATCTTTAGTTTTTTTTAAAATACTATTTGTGTCTAAAATTGAAATATTCCAATATACATCTGATACAATATGAGCAGGATTAGAAGGTAAATAATCACAAGTTATAATAAGAAAATCTTTTCCTTGTAGAATTTTAATAAGAGGTACTATATATTTTGAACCACCTAAGAAGAGGATTGCTTTTTTCATTTTTCTTTCTCTATATATTTTGACAATTCAACTAAATCATTAAATACCATAATATTTTTAGGCACTTTATTTTCATTAATTTCGTGACCAGTTCTTACAAGGTAGTTATTCTTAATACCTGCGTTTATACCACATAGTGCATCTGAAATTTTATCCCCAACAAGAATTGATTGATCTTTATCAATGTTATAATCGCTATATGCTTCATAAACTAAACCAGGGCTTGGTTTTCTACATATACAACTATCTTCTGGTAAATGAGGACAATGATAAATATCTAAAATTGGAATTTGAAGATCCTTCATTTTTTTTAAAAAATGATCTTTTAATATTTCGTATTGAAATTCATCGTAATATCCTCGCCCGATGCCACTTTGATTAGTTATTATTATTATAGAATAACCTCTTTTAATAAAATATCTTACCCCTTGAACAAAGGTCTCAATTAAATTAAAATCATCTATTTTATGTACATAATTTTTTTCCTGATTTACTACACCATCTCTATCTAAAAATAATATTTTACGCATTATCATTGCCAAACATTAGTTCCTCAACAAGGTAACAAATCAAATGACCTGTTAAAATATGACTTTCTTGTATGCGTGGAGTTTCGACTGATGGAATATTAAAAAGAATATCCGGGGTAAAGTCTTTTATACCATTTTCACCAGAAAACCCAATGGTGAAAATATTTTTTTCTTTTGCTAATTTAAAAGCTTTTAATATATTCACACTATTTCCTGATGTTGAAATTCCAAGAAAAACATCTCCTTCTGCACCTATAGCATCTATCTGTCTTTCAAATAATTTATCATAACCGTAATCATTTCCTATAGCTGTAATAATGCTTGAATCTGTTGTTAAAGCTATAGAAGGCAAACCAGGTCGATCAAAATAAAATCGACTAACAAACTCTGCACTTATGTGTTGTGCATCAGCTGCACTACCTCCATTACCTGCTAAAAGTAATTTTTTACCTGACCTAAATGAATCTATGATTTTATTAGAAGCTGAAATTATTTTTGAATGAAAATTTTCATCCTGTAATAATTTATGTTTTACTTCTATTGAGCTACTGATTTGACTTTTTAACTGATTTTTTATTTTACTTTCCATGAAATTACTCCTTTATTATAAAAATTAATATTATACACTTCACCTTGAGTTTTTAAATAATTCACTAAGCCGTGCTTTAAATAAGGTGGACAAAATATAAGAGCAAAACCGCCACCCCCTGCTCCTGATATTTTTGCAGATGATGCCCCCCTACTTTTGATGTTATCAAACAAATCTAGTATCCTATTGTTAGCAATCAAAGATGATGTTGCCTTTTTGTGCTCCCAAGCAATATTAAGCAACTTATTCAATTCTGTCATATCATTATTGATAAAAGCATTTTTTATCTTCGAAGCATCTTTTTTTATTTTCTTGAAACCATCTATTTTATCCTTTATATTAATTTTCTGATCATTAATAATTTTACCAGAATCTCTTGATTGCCCTTGAAAAAAGGATACCATAGAACTTTCTAAAGTATTTAGAAATTTGGAATCAATCTTAAGAGGATTAACTATAGTTGATTCTTTATTAAACTCAATGTAATTAACACCTCCAAATACAGCTGAATATTGATCTTGCTTCCCGCCAGATTGATTCATGATTTTTCTTTCAATATGGAAGGCATATTCTGCTAATTCATATTTAGTCAAGCTAAGACTATAAAACCTTCTTAGCCCCTCTAATAAAGAGACAACTAGCGCCGAAGAAGATCCGAGGCCGCTACCGTGAGGAACTTCACTATATGTTGATATCTTTAATTTTTCAGGTTTTAAGGTAAGGTTTTTATCTACAAACATTTTGACTTGGTATGCGTACTGTAAATATTTTTTAGAAGAAAAACCCAAATCTTTAGACGAACCACTCTCTGAGTAGTCAATAGATATAAAGGTATCCTCATCTGATTTTTCTATAAAACTATAGGCAAATAAGTTAATAGTAGAATTAAGGACCAGCCCCCCTTCGATATTAATAAATTCTTCTATATCTGTTCCTCCTCCAGCGATTCCTAATCTAAGTGGGGCTTTTGATATTATCATGTATAAATAAGTTTAATTGTTTATTATATAATTCCTCGTTATAATTATTAATAATCCACTTTCGTGATTCTTTTTCGATATAGTTTCTTTTATGGTCGTCATCCATATATTCTTTTAGTTTATCCAAGAACTTATCTAATGAAGCTACTACCAAATGTACATTATTTTCAATATCTAAACCTTCAGCACCAATTTCTGTTGTAACTACTGTCTTACCAATAGCCATTGTTTCTAAAATTTTATTTTGAATACCAGAACCTGAAATCATCGGTGCTATTGATAGGACTGAATTTGAGATTATAGAATAAGGGTTTTCAACAAACCCAGTCACTATAACGTTATCCATGCTGAAGAATTTCTTTTTTAAAGATTCAGCATGACTCCCTAATATTACCAATTGTAAATCAGGATAAAACTTTACAAGTTTTTGAAATATTTTAATAAACCAATTTATGGCATCCAAATTTGGTTTATAATTCATTTTCCCAAAAAAAACTATGTAATTTTTAATTAATAGAGTGTTATTTTTATTCGCATTTTCTTCAAGAGATTTAATATTTAGAAAGTTATTCAATTGAACAGTTTTTGACTTTAATAAAGGAGAAAGACTTCCCAACTCTGACTTTGAAATTAAAGCACTGATGTTGAAATTTTCAATGACATTTTTCTCGTACTCTTTAAGCCTATTAGCCTCTAATCTATAAAGTATTTTTTTTGGAAAATTAGTTTTTTTAACTTGACGGTTCATATTCGTTGAAATTAAATCGACTAAATCAACTTTTTTATTAACCGAGGAATACTTAATAATATACTCAGTTGTTCTAACATGAATACAAATTATTAAATCAAAGTCCTTATAGTTTTGATCTACCCATTTCTGAATTTTTTTCGAATAGAAATATCCGACCTGAATAGGTAAACTTTTAAAAAATAAATAAAATAAAGAATCAACTAATTTTTTAAATAATGATTTATAAAAGGTTACAATTTTAAAGTTTGAGTTTATTTCTATTTGAGAAAAATCCATCTTACGGTCACTTTCGTCAATTAAAGATAATAAAGTGATTTCATTTTTTAATCTTAGTTTTTTTAAATGACTATTTAATCTTAATTTATCTCCTCCTATTGGTGGAAATGGTAATCTGCTTGAAATAACTAATATTTTCATTAAAAAATCTCTTTTATAGTTTTAACTGAGCTCTTCCAGGAAAAATCTGTTTTCATTTTTTGATTAAAACTATAATGAGGTTTTGTCCTAGATATATTAATTATAAGATTAGCCAATGATTGATAATCGTACTGAATAACTTCTCCAATACCTAATCTTAAAATCTCTTTATCAATAGACGTTCCTTCACACACTATCATTGGAACTTGAAGTTGAATTGCCTCAAAAAATTTATTAGGTGATGCAATTTGATTGTGCTCATGTTTAGGATCGTAAACAATAAAAGAATAGTCCATTGAACTTAGTAATCTAAGGATATTACTTTCCTCTAACATTCCGTGATAAATTACATTAGAGTAATTCTTTATTGTGCTCTCCAATTGGCCCCAACCAGCAATATGAACTTGAATATTAGGGAAGTTGTTTGAGAGCTCTAATAACAGCCTAATACCTCTATCATCACTCAATCCTCCGTAATAGATGATATTAAGTTTGTCATTATTTATTTTAGCCGTTTCTAATGATTCTGTGTTTTTTATAACTGGTGCATTATTAATATACTTTACTTTATGATGAAACTTTTCAGGAATATTAATTAATCTGTTTTTATCTGGCAAAATGATGTAATCCGATACTTTATAAATTGGCACATATAATTTTCTAATTATAAACCTTAATATTTTAGGCCAGGTAGAATCAAAAGTTTCAATAAAATCGGCAATGTCAAAAATAAATTTAATTTTAAATTTATTTTTTAACCCGTAAATAAAAATTGCTGAATCAAAATCTGTTACAAAAATGGTATCACCTTCGACCAATTTATCTTTCATCTCTTTCCTAAGGTTTAAACCATACTTTAATCTACTCAAAACTCCAAATACGCCTTTACCAAACCCACCTTTAACCTTAATTGGTATTAATTTAGCATTAATAGATTTATTATTTATAGTAACTTTTTTTTGCCTTTGCCAAAAGTACAAGGAGCTATTTGGCTCATTAACTTCTTTTAATATTTTTGTTAGCCTCTTAGTATTTAGGGCTGCACTCCAAACGAAATGTTTTTTCATTTTTTAAATTATTTTTTAAATTATTTTTTAAATTATTTTTTAAGATTGACATTAAAAGAAATATCAATAAAATATCTAATCGCCAGAATGAAGAATAAATTATAACAGGGATTAATAAAACAGACATATATTTATAATAACTACCTAGAGATTTACTAATAAGAAAAAATGGTGTAATAATATAGGATATAAGACCTACTATACCATGTTTTAGAAAAATATGATTTACAAAACTATGAACTTTATAATATTGATCCAAAAAAATTTCATCACTTCCATAATCACTTTCGTCCAAATGAATTAATGATCTCATTCCTTCAAAAAAACCTCCAGGACCTTGTCCAAAAAGAAATGAAAAAATAGAGTCTATATTTGTTTCGGAAATTAATTTAAATTCTAACATTCTCACTTTGGGAGAATGAGATAATGCACCTTTAGAAACCTCATTAATAAGATCCAACTTAAATGTTATAAAACCATAATAGTCAGGAAAATAAAGAGGCAATAAATAAAAAAAGACAAAACAAACTAGAAGTATCACTGACATAATTACAGGTAATACTGTACGAATATCCTCCAGTAAAAAATATATAATAATAATAATAGAAAATATAATTATTGGACCTCTTCCGTTGAAAATTAAAGCTACAACAAAAAACATTATTTTTATTAGGGTCGGAATTAATTTTTTATTATCTTTTTGTAATGCTAAAAAAATCGGTAAACAAATACCTATTTCAAGAAGACTATTTGGCGTGAAATTTCCTAACGACAAATCATATATTATTAAAAAGAAACCTCTAATAGTATATATTATAAATAAGGTAGCGAATATTTTTTTTATATCAATTTCATCTTTAAAATGAAAAATTAATGGTACATATAATAACGGTATTATTATTGTTATAAAATCTCCAAATACAGCTTTAAGGCTAAAAACATTAAACTCATTAAAAATTAAACCCAAAAAAGAGATAAAAACAATTAGTAAAGTATAAGTTACTAAAACATTTCTCTTAGGGAAAAAAATATTTTTATTCTTAGATAATAGCAATGTTAAAAAAAGAAAAGTAATTATTAAAACCAAGTTAAGGCCAAAAAATTTTATGTCATACAGCGAAAAATAACTAGATTCAATATTATTTATAATATTAAACAAAACTAACCTATCCGACTTCGGAATTAAAAATATAATAAATAATAGGTAGGACACTCTTTCAGAAAACCTCCTAAATAAAAAGAAAGGCAAAATTGTAAATCCTAAAGAAACATAAGTATTTAATCTCGCGGTAAGCTCTACCAAAATAAAAATTAAACTTAAAAAATAAGGAATTAGTCTATTTTGAAAAAAAATATTCGAAAAGTCCTTGGGTATAACCTCTTTGATATGATATTGCACTTAAATATGATTTAGTGAAAGATTTCTTTTTTAAATAATAAAACGGAAAAAGTAAAGCAAAAAATCTAAAACAATATTTCATAAAGAATAATTGATTAAAACCATCTCCTTTACCATAGCCTAATTGTTTAGAAATTAACTCTTTTTGATTCTTAGGGGCATCCCAATAAACTAAAGCCTTCGAGGCAAAAATAAAAACATAATTATTTATTACTAATCCCCTATTAAAAGCAGTATCCTCTCCCGTAAGATAATTTTCGGGATAACCGCCGGTATCCTTCCAACAAAATTTTAAAAAAGCAAGATTTCTAGATGACGGGTTTTTATAGTTGTTGTGAATAATAATATCCTCAGATGCAAATACCTCCTTAGAGTTTGAAAACTTACTAATTCCAGAACTAATTTGAGCTTTTTTTTCTATTAGAGGTTTAGTAATAAAGTAAAGCCAATCTTTATCTAAAACACAACCAGCATCAGAAACTGCAATTATTGAATTTTTCGCCCTATTTATAGCAATATTTCTGCCTCGAGCAACTGGTCCTTTTGAATGTTTTAAATTACACGTATCATCTACAATCAACTTAAAATTAAAATCATTATTACTTTCAATAAATTGTGTAATTAAAAACACTGTATCATCTGAAGATCCACCATCAACCAATATATATTCATTAACTTTCAGGCTCTGAATTATTAAGCTGTTTAAAAATTTTAGAATTGTTTTCTCTTCATTATAAAATGTTGTAATAAAACTAATCATTATATTTTTTTAATTGAATTTATTAAGATTTTTTTATTTTTATTTATTATTTTGTCTATTTCTTTAACATCTTCAAAACGAATTAAATCACTATTAATTTTCTCATTAATTGACACAATTCTATTAGGGCTTCCTCCAACTTCATCATTATAATACGAGATTTTAGGAGAATATTCAATTGCAATAGATGGTATATTTAAAGAATCACAAATAAAGAGAATATGCAACCTCATTCCTATATAAAATTTTGCATTTAATATTTCCTCAGTAATATCAGAAACAGATTTCGGATTGGAAAGCCTCATAGAAGGAAATTCATCCTTATAGTTATCTAATACTTTTGCTAAAGTTAAGATGTCACCGTCACAACCAATCTCAGCTGGTAACAAGACTATCTCCTTTACTTCCTTTTCATATTTTTTTATAAATCCGATTAGCAACTCAAAATATTTAAAATCAAAATCTTTTGTAAGATTAATGATTAAATTTGTTTTTGTTTTTGTTTCCTTAGACAAATCATATAAGTTTACTAGATCGGGTATGATTTTATAATTATCGCTCTTAAAAATATGATTTGCTTTATCAAAAGAAGAAATATCTCTAAAATAAATTAAATTAGATATTCGTAAAATAAACCTTATAAGTAATTTATCAAATGAATTGGAAATTTCGCCAATTCCAATCCCATAAAAAATAATTTTATTACCAAATAATTTTGATAAAATAGTATTAAAAAATAAGCTATATAAACCTCTATTACTGTATAAACAAGTTCCACCACACCAAATAAAAGTATTCGATTTAAAGTACAAAACTAAACGGCTCCAACGGTCAGAACTATCAACATATTTAATATCTTTTGATTGTTTATAATTTGTGCTTCCTGAAACAATAATATTAAGTGCAACTTCACTTTGAGTATACACCTTTATAAATTCTTGTAACATAATTTCATCCCCGTAATTACCTCTTCCGAAATAACCTAGTATAACCGCTTTTTTATTCAATCTAGTTGTTTTTAAAAATAGTTAATAAATTATTACTTCTAATCACAATGAATGATTTTTTAAATTCAATAAATTGAAATTTTATTAGTGAAAAGAATTGAGTTTTAAGAATAAGTCTAAAAGCATTTCCCCTTATCATTCTCCTTAATTTATTATCAACAAAATCTTTGTCTAAATAAATTTGAATTATGTTTTTAAGGCTGATATCTAAACGTTCATTTGGAGATTTTGAATAATATTGCCCATCTTGATTTATGCGATAATTGCAATAAGAAGAAGAAAGGTATATACCCTTTCCTTTGCTAAGAATCCTATTTAAATCGTAATTAAAACCTGTCGAATTTAATGACGAATTTGAGAAAACATCTGAAAAATATTTAAAAAAAACAGTTGAAGGTTGAACATTTAATTTCATTCTTCCAAACATCATACTCTTATTGAAAATTAAGCTTGGATTTCTTATTTTATTAATAATTTGTTCTTCAAAAATCATGTCATAGTTATGGCAACAAATAACTATATCATCGTTAGAAGTCAATTGATTGTGCTGCTTTAGAAGCTTTTCTGAATTAGTCCAATGATCGTCTCCATCGCATATTGCAACGTATTTAGACTTAATTATAGAGGTGACTTTATTAAAATTCTTACGTGGCCCATTATTCTTTTTTGATGTGAGGTGAGTATATTTAAAATTTTGTTTTTTATTATCTATTATAAATTTTTCAACAATTTTGTTCGTATTATCGGAAGAAAAATCATCAGATATAATGACATTTATATCGTATGGGAAAATCTGATTAACTATTCCTCTAAGACATTTAAGAATAAATTCTTCATGATTGTATGTTAAAACTATTACACTTAATTCGGTCATATTATAAATTATTTTCTTTAACTAAAAATTTAATATCTTTTTTATTATTAAAAAAAATTATTAAACAATAAAAAAATATGTAAAAAATTATATTAATAATTATATTTTCAAACAATTCTACCAAAATAAAATATGTTGAAAAAGATACAACTATAGGCAAAACTATTTTTTTTAATAAAATCAAAAAAGGAAAAGTTAAAATTTTATTTAAAAAATAAAGATTGAGAAAAAATGATATAACAGAACCAAAAGCCAAGGAATAAATCAAAGCATCCAAACTTATATTAGCTGAGATGATTATTAATAAAATTAATATAGTTTTTTTTAAAAATTCATTTTTTAAATTTTCATAATTCCTGTCCAAAACTCTAAAAGCTAATTGTGAAAAAATAGCACTGATAGAAAAAAAAGAACATAAAATCAAAGTTTTTAAATATCCTGAAATTTTCCACCATTCGGGTTTAAATAAGAACATTACAACATCCTCAATTATTAAGCTTACAAGAACTGTTATAGGTAAAAAAAATAATATCCCAACGACTATATAGTTGGTTAAAAAATCAATAAATTCCTTTTTATTATTCTGAAATAAACATAATTTAGGGTATAGAACCTTTCCAATAGATAACCCAAATACAGTAAAGAATAACTCGGAATATGTTTTCGACCTTTCAATTATTGATAAATTTCTAATTGAAAAATTAAAGTTCACAAAAAAATTAAAAAAATTATTATAGGCTGCATTTAATACTGAACCTAATAAAATATTTTTACCAAATTTAAAATGCTCTTTGACTAACGAAATCTCAAATAAATTATCATGTCTAAAAAAATTAAAAATATATTTTTTTGGGCCTAAAATAAAGAAAAAAATAGGTTGAGATGCAAATAATGAAAAGGGTACTAAATAATTATTATTAAAATACAAAAAAAATAATGAGAACAAAGAAGATAAAAGAATAGCTAATAAATGAATTTTGAAAATATTTTGAAAATTCATTTTTCTTTCTAAAAAAGCTAATTGATTATAATATAAAGGTATACCCAACAAGTAAAGAAAAACTAATAATAAAGATTGGAAATTATTTATTTCTTCAATGTAAAATGATGCAAAAATTAATATTACTATTCCCAAAAAAGAAAAAGAATAGGAAATTAAGATACAACTAAAGTAATCTTTATTAGTTACTCCAATTTTTCTAATCAATGAATAACTAAGACCACCTTCTACAAAAGAAGCAATAAGAGATAAAACACTTATTAGTAGTATATAAACTCCAAATTCTTCAACGCCAATTTTATTTGCAAAATAAATATTCAGCAATAAACTAAAGATTTTAAGTCCAAAATTTGTACTTAAAGACCAAAATAAATTTTTCATCTTTTAAAAAATATCTTAAGAAAAATTATTTACCAATTGAGATATAAAATTAATATCCTCAATTTCTAAATCATTATAAAGAGGGAGGCAAAGAACGCGTGTACTAATATCCTCAGAGACTGGGCATTCACCAATGGGATCGATAAATGCAAGTGTATTTAAGCTTGGATAAAAATATCTTCTTGGAAAAACCCCCTTTCCCTCTAGAGAGCTTTTACATTTATTTAAAGATTCTGATGTGTCAAAAATTATTGGATAATATGCATGATTCCATTTTGTATGTTGTCGTAATTTTATAGTTCTAAATTTTTTAAAATTTAATTTATTATCATACTCATCTGTAATAGTTTTTCTTTTTTGAAGTATGTCTTCTATTTTATCAAAAACACATAAACCATAAGCAGCATTGAGTTCTGACATCTTACCATTAATGCCTATAGTGGAAAAATTTTCTGGACCATCGTGTCCAAAGTTTAATTTTGAAGATAATATCTTGAAGGATTCAGCATTATTAGCAAAAATAGCCCCTCCTTCTCCAGTACTAAGTATTTTAGTTGCGTGAAAACTTGTAGTACTTACATCTCCGTATTGAAAAACAGATTTACCTCGATAATTAACACCAAAACAGTGCGCTGAATCATAAATCACCTTTAAATTATATTTTTTAGCAATTCTTTCGATCACTTCAATATTACATGGATTCCCATATGTGTGTGTAGCTAAAATACACGTAGTATTCTCATTTATTTTCTCCTCTATTAAACTTTCGTTTATAGTTAAGTAATCTGGATCGATATCTACAAAAACCGGTTTACACTTTTCCCATAATATTGAAGATGTAGTCGCTATATAAGAAAAAGGTGTTGTAATTATTTCTCCACCTTTTCCAAAAAGATTTAAAGCTGCCATAATCGGTATGGTGCCATTACAAGTTAACATTAAACGATCAATACCTGTATAGTCTTTTAATTTACTTTCTAACTCTTTAACGAAAGGCCCATTATTTGTCAATAATTGGCTAGACCAAATTTGTTTTAATTTTTCTACATAAATATCAAAACTTGGAAAATACGGTTTAACTACAGGAATCATAATTTTAATTTTTTTGACACATAATCATAATAAACACCTTTTTTAAATTGAATATTATTGAGGACGTCCTCTTTAGATATCCATTTAAAATTAACAGCGATCTCTTCTAGACAAGCTATTTTTAAATTAGTTTTCTTCTCTATTGTTTTAATAAAATAACTAGCATCTACAAGATCATCATGGGTTCCCGTATCAAACCAAGAAACACCTCTAGGTAACTTTTTTAAATGAAGCTTTTTTTGATCTAGATATTTTTGATTAACTGAAGTTATTTCAAGTTCTCCTCTTTTTGATGGTTTTATTTTTTTTGCATATTCAATAACATTATTTGGATAAAAATAAAGACCAGTAATCGCAATATTACTTTGTGGTTTTATTGGCTTCTCTTCTACTGAAATAACCTTTCCATTTCCATCTATTTTAGCAATTCCAAAATCCTTAGGGCTAGCTACTTCAACACCAAATACCTGTGCATTATAGTTGGTTTCGACTTCCTTTTTAGCCTCTAAGAGAATTTTTTGCATACCATGACCATAGAATAAATTATCTCCAAGAATGAGACATACATTTTGTGAGCCTATAAAATCTTCCCCTAAAATAAAAGCTTCTGCCAGACCATTAGGTTTTTTTTGAATTTTATATTCAATACTTATTCCAAATTGAGAACCATCACCTAATAATAATATATAACTATCAATATCTTTTTCTGTTGTTATTAATAACACCTCTCTTATGCCCGCAATCATTAATATAGAAAGAGGGTAATAAATCATTGGTTTATCATAAACTGGTAAAAGTTGCTTACTGGTTGAAATTGTTAATGGGTGTAATCGAGTTCCAGAGCCCCCCGCTAAAATAATACCTCTCATATTGATGTTTTTTTTATAAATTCGACAATTCTTTTAGAAGCAAATCCGTCTCCATATGGATTATGCAACTTTGACATTTTAACAAAAATACTTTCATTTTTTAATAAATCAAATGCTTTTGAAACAATCAAATCTTCGTTTGTCCCAACTAGCAAAACGGTTCCTGCATCAACAGCCTCTGGTCTTTCGGTTGTATCTCGCATCACTAAAACAGGTTTCCCTAAACTCGGTGCTTCTTCTTGCACACCACCGCTATCTGTGATAATTATTTTAGAACGATTCATTAGCCATATAAAATCCTGATACGCTAAAGGATCTATTAAAATCACGTTATTGACATCAGATAAAATTCTATTGACAGGTTCTTGTACTTTTGGATTTAAATGAACCGGATAAATGATTAATCGTTCTTTATCGTCCT
>MDTF01014667.1_pt1 | contig 15842 bp, 15 predicted proteins | sample 811191 | NCBI WGS metagenome assembly MDTF01 (sample SAMN05326649, study PRJNA326480) | marine metagenome | isolation source: seawater | place: Southern Ocean | collected 2011 | reverse complement strand
GATCCGTGAGCTGAATTTTTATCAATTGAAATACCATAAAGTTTTCTAATCGTATTTGGTTTTGCGTCTTTTGGATTGGTAGCTCCCATTAATTCTCTGTTTTTTAAAACTGCGCTATTACCCTCTAAAATCATCACGAATATTGGTCCCGAAGATAAATAAGCACATAAATCATTATAAAATGGTTTCGATTGATGTACCTTATAAAATTCTGCAGCTTCCTCTTTAGAAATATGGATCTTTTTACTACTTACAATTTTTAGGCCATTTTTAACAAAAATAGATTTTATTTCTTCAGTTAAGTTTCTTTCAACTGCGTCAGGTTTAATAATCGATAAAGTCCGTTCCATTATTATTTTTCGTATTTCTTTTTAATTAACTCACTTAAAAGTCTTACGCCATACCCTGTGGCACCACCGGTATTAAGACTTGCCGCTTTTTTAGAAAAAGCCATTCCTGCAATATCGAGATGAACCCATGGGGTATTTTTTAAAATAAATCGCTGTAAAAATTGAGCAGCTGTTATTGCGCCAGCTCCTCCAGCATAATTTATGTTTTGAACATCTGCGTAAATTGAATTAATTAATTTATTATAACTTTCATGTAATGGTAATCTCCAAACTTTTTCATTTATTTCATTTCCTATTTTATAGAGGTCATCAGAAAGTTCATCGTTATTTGAAAATAAACCTGCGTACTCTTCTCCGAGCGCCATGATTATCGCTCCAGTAAGAGTTGCTAAATCAATTATAAATCTTGGTTTGAATTTTTCTTCCGTATAAGTTAAAGCATCTGCTAAAACCAATCTTCCTTCTGCATCCGTGTTTAAAACTTCTATAGTTTTCCCGGAGTACGATCTAACAATGTCTCCTGGTCTTTGAGCATTACCGTCAGGCATATTTTCAACCAAGCCAACAACTCCAACTGCGTTAACTTTTGCTTTTCTTAAAGCTAAACTTTTTAATAAACCAATGACTACTGCGGATCCTCCCATGTCATACTTCATTTCTTCCATAAATTTTGCTGGCTTAAGAGAAATACCTCCTGTATCAAAACAAACTCCTTTTCCAACAAAAGCTAATGGTTTACCAAAATTATTCTTAGCTCCATTCCATTTTACAATAACTAAAAAAGTTTCATTTTTACTTCCCTGCCCGACTCCTAAAAGGGCGTTCATTCCTAATTTTTTTAATTTAGCTTCATTAAGGATTTCAACTTTTAAACCTAATTTTGTAAGTTTTTTTATTTCTTCAGTGTATCTTTTTGGATTTAGAATATTTGGTGGTTCAGAAACAAGATCTCTTGCTAAAAATATTCCTTCTTTAACTGCAGAAAAATATTTGTATTTTTCTTTGCAGCTAGATGGATTAGAAACAGTTAAGTCTAATTTTTGAATATTATTATTTTTTTTAGTTAAGTATTTCTCAAAAGAATAACTTTTTAATTCAAAACCGTAACTAAACTCATTAACAAATTTATCCTCGGAAAAATTATTTAATTTAAAGTTAAGTTTTGAAAAAATATTTACAGATTTTATACCTTTGTTTTTATTAATAAAATTTTTAAAATTTGCTCCAAGACTATTAATTTCATGTGTAGTGATTTTTTTTTTAACTACGATAAAAAAGCATTTTTGGCTTTCGGTTAAATCAAAAGATAATATTTGTTTTTCTGCAAGACTCTTATTTTTTTTTAGATAGGTAGTTATTTTTAAATTAAATAAATTTGATAATTTTGTATTATTTTTAAAATTTAGCTCTTCAGAAATAAAAAAGGCTATATTGGTGGCTTTAAAATCAAATTTATTAGTATAATTTATTATCATAGATGGTCTTTGATTGTAATTTTTTTTAAGTTGAATTACATATACATGAAAATTAAATGCTTAAAAACAAAATTTATAGTTATCTAACAAAAGATATTTTAAAAAATTTTTTCACTATTTTACTAACATTTACTCTTATTGCCTGGACCGTTAGAGCGGTAAATTTTCTAGACTTAATGATTGAAGATGGTTTTTCTTTGAATATATATATTAAATATTCTTTATTAAACATAAGTACAATTTCTTCTAGGTTTATACCATTATCTTTTCTACTGGCTCTAATTATTTCAATACTTAAATTTGAAAAACAACAGGAGTTTTTAATTTTGTGGGTTTCTGGTTTAAATAAAATACAGGTAGCAAATATATTTTTTTTAATTGGGTTGCTTGTTGCGATATTTCAAGCGACCTTAACTATAATTATAAATCCATTGCTATTAAATAAATCACGATCTCTGCTGAGAGAAACAGAATCAAAACAAGTTAATTCAATGTTAAAATCTAATGATTTTAGTGATTCTTTTAAATCTGTAACTTTTTATATCGAAGAAAAAAATGAAAGAAATGAATTAATTAATATATTTATTCAAGATAGTAGTGGTTCTTTAAAAACTATGTTGAGTGAAATAGGAAATTCTAATAATTCTACAATTGTAGCTAGGAAAGGAATAATAAAAGATCAAAAGTTGATCTTATTCGAGGGAACGATACAAACTATAAATGAAAAAAAAGAAATTAAAAATATTAATTTTGAACGCACGGAACTTACTATCGATAATTTTATCACAAGAACAATAACTCTAACAAAAATTCAAGAAACATCCTCACTAATTTTAATTAACTGTGTGTTAAATAGAAAAATACAATATTTAAATAGCTGCCCTTATAAAAATGATAACATGCAAGTACCGCTAGAAAATATTTCAAAACGTTTTGCCTCTCCGCTATATGTGCCTCTAGTGTCTATAATTATTTCTTTTTTACTAATCTACAAAAAAGAAAAAAAATTTTCTTTTTTAAGAAAATATTTTTTATTCATTTTAATTTTTATAATTCTTATTCTTGGGGAAATTCTTGGAGAATACGCAGGTTTTTCAATTATAAATGCATTAACTTATTTTTTTGCTCCAATAGTACTTTCTGTTGTATTTTACTTGTCTCTTGTTAAAAGTCTTTATTTTGAGAAAAATGCAAAATGAATAAAATTATTAATAAATATTTAATTTTTAATTATTTTAAAATTTTTTTAAATACAATTTTAGTTTTTTTTGCTTTAGGTGTTTTAATAAATTTATTTGAAGAAATAGAATTTTTTAAAAACTTAGATGAATCTATTTTACTTCCTGTGCTGCTTTCTTTGTCTTTTGTTCCATCTCTAATTTTTGAATTACTTCCTTTTATTGTTTTTTTATCTGCTGTTTTCTATTTTATCAGATTTAGATCAAATAAAGATCTGTTATCAACAAAAGTATTCGGATACTCGAACTTAAGAATTATTCTTATTTTATCTACTTTTATTTTATTTATAGGAATATTTTTTATAGTGGCTATTAATCCTATCACATCCTCTTTAAGTAAGTTTTACGAAACAACCAAAGCGAAACACTCTAGAGATGTTAATCATTTAATTTCAATAAATAAAAATGGACTTTGGATTAAAGAACAAATTGGAGATGAGTTTTTAATCATTAATGGTGCAAATTTAGAAGAAGATAAATTATTTAATATTACTGTTTATAAATTAAACAAACGGAATAAAATGCTTAAAAGAATTGATGCCGAATCCGCTGATATATCGTCTAATCCTTGGATAATGAAAGATGTAATTATTAACGACTTTCAAACAGGGAAGTCTGACAATTTTGAGAGTTATAGTTTTAATACAGAAAAAACTTTAGAAAAAATAAGCACATTATACAGAAATCTAAATACAGTATCTTTTTTGGACTTAATCAATAATTACAATTTACTTATCGACAGAGGGTACTCCAAAAAAACTTTAAATGAAAAAATCAATAAATTTATTTCTTTACCTTTAAACCTGTTTCTCATGATAGTCTTAGCTTCAATTTTTACTATCGGATCTTTAAATATTAAACCTAATTTTTATTACGTGGTGACATCTATACTTATATGTATTGCCATATATTACTTTAAAGATTTGTCTGCTGCTTTAGGGCAAACTGGAAAAATTAATTTAACTTTGTCTATATGGATGCCTTTAATAGTTGTGGGTTTATTTTGCTCTATAGGAATAATTCAAATCAATGAAAAATAATATATTAAAAATTTTTTTATTTTTTTTATTTTTGTCAATGACAAGTCTAGTTGCACAGGAATTAGAGATTAATTCTTCTATAGTTAAAAATGACTTAGCAAATAAAATTACAATATTCGAAGGTAATGTAAATGCTAAAGATGAAAAAAATAATCAATTCTTTTCTGAAGAGGCAACATATGATGAGAAAAAAGATTTCTTCGAAACAACTGGACAAACAAAAGTATTAACTACTAATGGTTATGAAATTTCAAGTGCAAATATTCAGTTTGATAATAAAAAACAAATAATTACTTCAAAGTTTGTAACAAAAATTGTAGACAAAGACGGTAACATAATTGATCTAGAAAATTTTAATTATTCTACATCTACAAACATTTTTTTTTCAAAAGGAAATATCAAAATAACAGATATTAATAATAATATTTATAAATTTTCTGAGATTTACATTGATGAAAAAAAACAAACTATTATTGGATCAGACATAAAAGCTTTTTTAAATCCGAAAAGTTTATCTGCTAATGATAAAAATAACCCACGTTTTTTCTCAAACACAATGCATTTATCAAAAAAAATAAATACTTTTGAAAAAGGAATTTTTACATACTGTAAAGATCGTGGCGAAGGTAACTGTCCTCCTTGGACCTTACAATCAAATAAAATTAAACACGATTTAACAAAAAAAACTATTTTTTATGAAAATGTCATATTGAAAGTTTATGATTTTCCAATATTTTACTCACCTAAATTTTCTCACCCTGACCCAACAGTTGATAGAAGATCCGGATTATTAGCTCCTTCTTTGTCTAGTAGCAGCACTATAGGAACTGGTATTAATCTTCCGTACTTTTTGAATATGGGCAATGATAAAGATCTAACTTTTACTCCAAAAATATATTTAAATAATAATCCTGTTGTCCTTGCGGAATATAGGCAGGACTTTAAAAATTCCTTTTTAATTTTAGATACTAGTTATACGCAAGGCAATAAAAAAAAAGATAATAAGAAAAGCGGTGGTTCAAGATCACACTTTTTTAGTAAATTTAACTTAAGTTTAATTGAAGAAGAGAATAAAAATAGCAATTTAGAAATAAATATTCAAAAAGCATCTAATGATACGTATTTAAAGATCTACGATATTAATACAACATTAGCTGCTAGGGATAAGTCAGTTTTTGAGAATACTTTAAATTTCTCTTATCAAAATAAAGATTTTTTTTTAGGTATGACTCCCAGCTATTATGAGGACACAAGTAAAGCTGGTAATTTGCGTAATGAATATTTATTGCCGCTAACAATTGAAAAAAATTTAATGGCTAGTGAGAAACTTGGTTTTCTTGATTTAAGCTCAAATTTAAATATTCGGAATTATGATGTAAATAAACAAGCTAATTTTCTTATCAATGACTTCAATTGGAAATCTATTTCGTGGTTGAGCAAGTTTGGGTTTGAAAACTATTTTAAAGGGATTGTAAAAACTGTAAATTATGAAGCAAGAAATACTGAGGTATATAAAAACTCTGGCTCAAATACTGAGCTAAATTCGGCAATCGGATATTTTTCAAAATTAAATCTTTTTAAAAAAAACCTGGAAAATAGAAGTCTTTATTCATTAACTCCAAAGTTTCTTCTTAGATATGCACCCGGTCATATGAGAAATATAGAAAGTGGAAAATTAAATTATGGAGATATATTCAAATTAAATAAAGTAGAACAAAAAGATGTTGTCGAAAATGGCTTAAGCACAACAATTGGCCTTGAGTTTAAAAAAAATAATATTGAAAATAATAACAGTATAGGTGATGAAAAACTTTCTTTTTCAATTGGGCAAGTAATTAGTAATGAAGAAAATATGGATATGCCTGCAAGCACATCTCTTGATCAAAGATTCTCAGATGTAGTGGGGCAAACTAAATATAATATAAATAATAAAGTTAGTTTAAATTATAAATTTTCACTTGATCAGAATTATAAAGATTTAAATTATAATGAGGTAGGTTCGAGCTATACAAATCAAAATGTAAAATTTAATTTAAGTTATCTTCAAGAAAAAAAACACATAGGAAATCAAGAATTAATTGTTGCTGGATTTGATTATAAATTAAACAACTCGACTGAACTTGCCTTTTCTACAAAAAGAAATTTATTAACTAGTTCTGCAGAGTTTTATAATTTAAGTTACAATTACATAAATGATTGTCTAAAAGCTGGAGTTGCGTATAGAAGGGAATTTTACACAGATAGAGATGTGGAGCCAGAAAATAGGCTTATGTTTACAATTTCAATTATTCCTTTTGCAGAAATTAACAGTCCGAGCATGTCTAAATGATAAAAAGAAAAAATAAATTAATAATTTTTTTTTTAATTTTTAATTTTTTTTCTTTTACTTCTTTAAGAGCTCAAATTTCAAATGAAATTATTGTAAAAGTTGGAAGTGAAATCATAACGTCACTTGATGTACAAAATAACATTGTAACTAATCTAATACTTAATAAATTTGAAATTAATCAAGAAAATATTGATAACGTTAAAGGTTTTTCTGTCAAAGATTTGATAAATAAAAAAATAAAAAGAATTGAAATAAAAAAATTTGACATTAAAGATTACAATCAAAAAGATTTACAAGACTATTTAGGTAAAATAGCTCAATCATTTGATACTAATATATCTGGATTAAAAAATATCTTTAAAGAAAATAAGATTAATTTTGATACTTTCTCAGATAATTACGAAACAGAGTTACTTTGGAATACTTTGGTATTTAGAATTTATAACAAACAAACGAATATAAATATGGTCGAAGTTAATAACGAGGTAAATAAACTAAAGGGAGATTTAAAAGAAGTTGAATTAGAAGATCTAAGGAAAAAAATTTTAGATCAAAAAAAAGAAGAGAAGCTAAAGTTGTTTTCAAGATCTCACTTTTCAAATTTAGAGAATTCTATACCCGTCACATTTAAATGAAAAATTTAATTGCTATTGTTGCTGGTGAACCAGAAAGTATTAATTCAGAAATAATAGCGAAAGCTTGGAAAAAAATTAATTTTAAAAATAGATTATTTATTATAGGCAATTATGCTTTGATAAAAAAACAAATAAAACAACTAAAGATTAATGTTCCTATAAATTTAATTGAAACTATCAAAGAAATTAAAAAAAAAGAACTTAATATTTTAAACATCCCCTTTTCAAATAATTTTTCTTCCAAAAAAAAATATGTTTTAGATTGTTTAAATCTTGCTCATGTTCTAGCTTCAAATAAAGAAATTAAAGGCTTTGTAAACGCACCCGTAGATAAAAAAATATTTGAAAATAAATATCTGGGAGTAACAGAGTATTTAGCTTTTAAAAATAAATTAAAAAAAAAAGAAATAATGCTTATTTATAATAAAAAATTATCTGTAGTTCCTTTAACTACGCACATACCAATTAAAGATGTAACTAAAAAAATTACATCAGATCTAATAATAAAAAAAATTCTACAATTAATTTTATGCTTCAAAAAACTTTTTAAAAAAAATCCAAGAATTGCCTTGTTAGGCCTAAATCCACATAATAGCGAAAATAAAATAAACTCTGTAGAAAATAAAATCATCAAACCTTCTATAAAACACCTAAAAAAATTAGGTATTAATATTAACGGTCCCTACTCTGGTGATACAGTTTTTATGAAAAAAAATAGAAATCGATTTGATATAATTGTAGGTATGTATCATGATCAAGTGCTAACACCTTTCAAAACATTGTACGAATTCGATGCAGTGAATATAACTCTTGGATTAAATTATTTGCGTTTATCTCCAGATCATGGAACCGCAAAAAATCTCGTGGGGAAAAATAGAGCTAATCCTCAAAGTTTACTTGCTGCAATTAACTTCTTAAACAAAGTTAATGATTAAACCTAAAAAATCTTTAGGGCAAAATTTTCTTATTGACAAAAATATTATACAAAAAATTATTAACATGTCGGATATCAAAAACAACAATGTCTTAGAAATCGGCCCTGGAACTGGAAATCTTACAAGTAAAATCTTAGAACAAAAACCTAAAAGTCTAATTCTGATTGAGAAAGATAGTGCTCTAACTTTAGGTTTAAAAAAAAAATTTAAACTAAATAAAAATGTAAAAATATTTAATGAAAATATCTTAAAGTTTAATATTGAGGAAGAAATTAAAGATAAATCAATAATAATAGGAAATTTACCATATAATATTTCATCACAAATTTTAACAAAACTAATTAAATTTAAAACTTGGTTACCAAAATATAAAAAACTAGTTTTGATGTTTCAAAAAGAAGTAGCTGATAAAATTATTGCAAAACCAGGGTCTTGTGATTTTGGACGATTAAGTGTGATAACTTCTTCGAGACTTAAAATTGTTAACTCTTTTATTGTATCTCCTAATTCTTTTTTTCCTGTCCCTAAAATAAAATCTAAAGTTTTAGTACTTGAACCGATAATTAATCAAAATTTTAAAGTTAAGAATATAAATAATTTAGAAAAAATTACCCATGATTTTTTTTCCAAAAAAAGAAAGATGATTAATAAGGTTTTTAAAAAGCTTTTTAAAAATTATAAAAAAAATGCCGCGGATCTTAATATAAATTTGAAATTACGACCGGACGCTTTATCTGATAATGATTATTATAATATTACAAGATTGTACGAAAAAAGTAATAAAATTTAGTTTACTTTTGAAAAATAATTTTTTCAATCTGAAAAAAACAATGCTCTAAATTATCATTTATTACTACGTAATCATAATCAGACCAATGCACTATATCTTTGTCAAACGCTTTGAGCCTCTCTGTAACTATTTGGGCTTTATCCTGATTTCTCTGAATTAATCTTTTTTTTAATTCATTTTTGCTAGGTGGGACTAAAAATATCTTTATTAGTTTTAATTCTTTAAATTTTGACAACTGCTGATTTCCTTGCCAGTCAATATCAAATAAAATATGGTTATTTTTGCTTAGTATTGAATTTACTGCCTCTCTTGATGTTCCGTAATAATTATTAAAAATTGTTGCATACTCATAAAATTCATTACGTTCAATTTTTTTTTCGAACTCATTTTTACTTACAAAAAAATAATCTACGCCATGGACTTCATTAGGTCTTGCTTTTCTTGTGGTGTGAGAAACCGAAATTTTAAAATTTTGATATTTTTGCTGAATTTTTTTTGTCAAAGTTGTTTTCCCCGCGCCAGATGGCGATGATAAAACAACCATTAAATTACTATTCTTCATAGCAATTTTCTTAATTATTAATTTGTAGCTTTGTTTTCAATAAATTTGATAGCATCGCCTACGGTTAAAATTTTTTCAGCATCGCTGTCAGAAATTTCAGAGCCAAATTCTTCTTCAAAAGCCATAACTAACTCTACTGTGTCTAGACTATCCGCTCCTAAATCGTCAATGAAACTTGCTTCGTTTGTAACTTTATCTTCTTCAACCCCTAAATGGTCTGCTACTATTTTTTTAACTTTTGTGCTTACGTCTGACATTTAAATTTCCTATTATTAATTTTATGATGAATTTGTATTAAATTATTGTTAATATTTGTCAAGCCATATACATGCCACCATTAACATGAATCGTTTCACCTGTTATGTAATCTGACATATCCGAGGCTAGAAATGCCGCGCAATTTGCTACATCCTCACCACTTCCCAGATCACCTCTTGGTATCTTGGATATTAATACTTTTTTAAAATCATCGCTAATTTTATCAGTCATTTCAGTTTTTATGAATCCAGGAGAAATACAATTAATATTAATTTTTTTCTTTGCGTACTCCAAAGCTAAACTTTTTGAAAAACCAATTATGCCTGCTTTTGAAGCTGCGTAATTAGCTTGGCCAAAATTTCCTGTGTGGGCAACTACTGAGGTAATATTAATTATTTTGCCATGTTTATTTTTTAACATTTTTTTTATTATATGTTTACACATTAAAAAAGTTGATGTTAAGTTAATATCAATTACTTTTTTCCAATTATCCTCTGTTAGTCTAATTGATATATTATCTAAGGTTATTCCTGCGTTATTAACAAGAACATCTATGCCACCTAGTTCTGAGTTACAATCATCAATAAATTTTTCTATTTCTGAGTGTTTATCAAGTTTAAATTTTTTTACTTTAATATCTTTAAATTCATCTTTTAGTTTATTTAATTTTTCTTCATTAGTGCCTGTGGCTAAAATAGAACAGTTGTTACTAACAAACTTATTTACTAAACTTTTTCCTATACCTCCAGTTGCTCCTGTTATTAGAATTTTTTTATTATTAAGATTCATCTACTAATTTTTTAATATCTTCAATTGAGTTTATACTATTAGAATTACTTTTAGGTAGTATTCTTTTTATCAACCCAGTCAATACTTTACCTGGGCCTATTTCTATATAATCGCTTACTTTTTGACTTGACATATAAAGAATACTTTCTCTCCATCTAACTTTTGAATAAATTTGCTTTACAAGTAGTTCTTTAATTTCCAAAGGATTGTTGGTTGGCGAAGATGTAACGTTAGCTACTATTTCATAATTAGGTTTTTTAAAACTAACACTATCTATTTTGTCTTTCATTTTTGATGCTGCTTGGTTCATTAGAGAACAATGAAATGGTGCGCTAACAGGAAGCAAAATACTTTTTTTTTTATTTTTTTTTAAAATATTTTGTAATTCCTGAATTAATTCAATATTTCCACTTACAATTATTTGACCAGGCGCGTTATCATTTGCAATTTCACATACGCTGTTTGATTTAATCGATTTTATATAATTATTTATTTCTTCAGCCTCAGATCCAAGAACAGCTAGCATGCCACCTTTACCAACCGGAACAGCTTCTTGCATTGATTTTCCTCTTTCAAAAAGTAAATACAAAGAATCTTCAAAACTTAAGGAGTCGGCGCAAAGTAAAGCGCTATATTCTCCGAGAGAATGGCCAGCAAAATATTTTATTTTTTCAAAATTAAAATTAAACTCTTCTTTTAGCACTTTAAATATAGCATAACTTACTATCAAAATTGCTGGCTGGGTATTTTGTGTCAGTTTTAATTGGTCTGCGGGACCTTCTAAAATAATTTTAGATATCTTAAATTTTAATTTTTCATCTGCTGTGTTAAATATTTCTTTTACACTTGAGAAGTTATTATAAAACTCTGACCCCATGCCTACAATCTGAGAACCTTGTCCTGGAAATAATATAGCTTTCATTTATATTAGTGCTTTTTATACCATTATTAGTGTTGAATTGGAGAATTTATAATAGTATAAAACCGTTCTTTTAATAAATAAACAATAAAGACTAGAGAATGGAATTTTACGAGCACACATTAATTGCTAAACAGGACTTGTCTACTCCTGATTTAGAAAATTTAGAAAATAAATATAAAGATATTATAACTAAATCATCAGGTAAAGTTATAAAAATTGAAAAATGGGGCCTTCTAAGCTTCGCTAAAAAAATAAGATCTTATAACAAAGGTTTTTATATTCACTACAAATTTGAAGCAGAAAGCAAAACTTTAGAAGAGATAAAAAAAAATAGTATTATTGATAACTCTTTATTAAGGCATTTGACTGTTAAATATAAAAAATTAGACACAGAAACAGAATATTTTAAAAAAAAAGATATAAATGAAAAGAAAAAATAATAAATTTAATAAACGGCCACAAAATCCGCTAAATAAATTAAGCCTATTTCAAAAATCTGATACTAGATTTTCGAGAAAATGTCCTCTTTCTGGTAAAGATGCTCCCGTTATAGATTATAAAAATGTAAAACTTCTTAAACGTTATATTTCAGATACAGATAAGATTATGCCATCAAGAATTACATCTGTTTCTCAAAATAAACAGAGAAAACTTACAAATGAAATTAAAAAAGCTAAAATTTTAGGACTAATTTAAGCATGCAGATTATTCTTTTAGAAAATATTATGAAACTTGGAAAAATAGGAGACCAGGTAGAGGTCAAAAATGGATTTGGAAGAAATTATCTTCTCAGACAAGGAAAGGCTTTGAGGGCAAGTAAAGAAAATATTGAATTTGTAAATAAAAAAAAAAATGAACTAAATAAAAAAAATGATGAAGTAAAAAACCAATTTAAAGAAATAGCTGCACAAATTAATAATAAAACTTTAAAATTTAACAAAGAGTCTAAAGAAAATGGTGAGCTATATGGATCTATTAAGCCAAAAGAAGTTTCCAGTTCTTTTAAAACAAATCTTAATATGGACATTAATCCTTCACAAATAGATCTGAGGCAAGAAATTACGCAAGTAGGTAAATATAAAATAAATATTAACTTACACTCTGAAGTTACAGCAAGCGTCAACCTGCAGGTTGATAAAATAGACTCCATCTAAAAAATTTTTTCCACAGGTAGTAAAAAAAGTGTGTAACTTTTAAGTTCTACAACTTAGAGCATCAGGCTATAATTGTTTTATGGAAAAAGTTAAACTAACACTCAGCGCAACTGAAGAAAATAAACTACCTTCAAATATTGAAGCTGAACAGTCATTAATCGGTTCTGTTCTGGTTAACAACGATATCATTGATGAAATATCTAATATTGTAAGTGCTGGTAAATTTTTTGACCCCATACATAGAAAAATTTATGAAATTATAGAAACTTTAAATAACAAAGGAATGATTGCTAATCCCATTACATTAAAAAATTATTTTGAAAAGGACTCAGGCTTAAGTGAGGTTGGTGGTGTAGACTATTTAGTTAAATTAACAAGATTTTCATCTTCTATAAAACAAGCCATAGATTATGCAAAAATAATTCATGAAAACTATGTCAAAAGAGAATTAATTTTTATTTCTGAGGGAATCTCTGATCAAGCAAAAGATGAACAAGTAGATAAAACTGGAGAAAATATAATTGAAGATGCAGAAAAATCTTTGTTTGATTTGGCCGAGCGAGGAAATTTTTCACAAACTTTTTTAAAATTTAATCAAGCAATAGATAAAACTATAGAAATGGCAACTTTAGCAATGAAAAGTGACCATGGGATAGTCGGTGTACCTACTGGTTTAACTGACTTAGATGAAAAACTAGGTGGACTACATAAATCCGATTTAATAATTATTGCTGGTAGACCATCTATGGGTAAAACGGCTTTGGCTACGAATATTGCCTATTACGCTGCCAAACAAATGCAGGAAACTAATAATAAAGAATCAGTAGCATTCTTCTCCCTAGAAATGTCTTCAGAACAACTTTCCACAAGAATTTTATCTGAGCAGGCTAGAATTTCTTCTCATGAAATTAGAACGGGTAAAGCAACTGAGGAAAATTTAAACCGCTATATAGAAACTTCTAGAAATATTTATGACTTGCCACTTTATATTGATGAGACTCCTGCAATTGCGATTTCTACCTTAAGCAATAGAGCAAGAAGAATTAAACGATTGTTTGGTCTAAAATTGATTGTTGTTGATTATATACAGCTAATGAGAACAAATTCAAATCGAATGGATAATAGAGTTCAGGAAATTTCCGAAATTACACAAGGTTTAAAAGCTTTGGCAAAAGAATTAAACGTCCCTGTTGTTGCTTTATCTCAATTATCAAGAGCTGTAGAACAAAGAGACGATAAAAAACCACAACTATCTGATTTAAGAGAATCAGGATCAATAGAACAAGATGCTGATGTGGTGTTATTCGTTTACAGAGAAGAATATTATATTGAAAAAAAAGAACCAAAACAGGGATCTATCGAGCACGCCGAGTGGCAATCAAAAATGAGTGAAATACATGGGCAGGCAGAGTTAATAGTTGGTAAACATAGGCACGGTTCAACTGGAGTTGTTCATGTTGAGTTTGAGGGTATGTTTACTAAATTTAAAGACTTACCTAAAAATTAGTATTTAAGCTTTATAAATTAATATATATTTACTTTTAAGATATGTTTTCAAAATTTTACAAAACTCTAATAATTGATTTTTCCAAAACTTCATTAATTATAATTTGCTCTGTACTAGCATTTCTTCTTTATTTTTCAAAAGATTTTAGATTAGACGCTTCATCTGACTCTTTGCTTTTAGAGAGCGATAAAGATTTAAAATTTTTAAGAGAGGTCAACGAAAGATATGGTTCAAAAGATTATTTAGTTTTAACCTACACACCTCTGTCAAGTTTTACTAACGAGGAAACTATTATCAATTTGCAATTTTTAAAATCAAAAATTGAAAAACTTAGTTGGGTAGAAGGAATTATTACAGTCATTGACGTTCCTTTATTAAAAAGTAGCGACGAACCTCTTGTGGAAAGACTAAAAAATTACAAAACTCTTTCATACCCTGAAATAGATAAGGAAAGAGGATTTGAAGAGATAGTTAATAGCCCTATTTATAAAGACTATGTTATTAGTTCAGATGGCAAAACTTCAGGGATTGTTGTCTACCTGAAACAAGATAAAAAACTTAACGAGCTTATTAAAACAAAAAATAAATATTTTAATATAAAACTAGAAGGTAATTTAAATCGATCTCAGAAAAAAGATCAAGATCTTTTTGATAAAGAGTATGATGAATATAGAAATATTTATAATCAAAAGAACCATCAAAATATAAATGAAATTAGAGAAGTTATTAAAAAGTATACTGTGAATGCCGAGGTTCATTTAGGTGGACTTCCAATGATAACTGATGACATGATGTCATTTATTAAAAATGATATTATAGTTTTTGGCGTAGGTGTATTTTTATTTATTATCGCTACTTTATGGTTTATTTTTAAAAAAATTAAATGGGTTGTCATTCCGTTGCTAGGATGTGCATTTTCAGTTGGCTCAATGGTTGGGATATTAGGACTGTTAGGCTGGAAAGTAACAGTAATCTCGTCAAATTTTATTGCTTTATTGCTTATACTTAATATGGCGATGAATATTCATATCACTGTCAGGTTTTTGCAAATAAAAAAAGAATTTGAAAATTTTTCTATTAAAGAGTCTATCTACGAATCTGCTAGCAAAATGTTTTTACCAATTTTTTATACTGTGTTGACAACAATTTGTGCATTTTTATCTTTAATATTTAGTGGAATCAAACCTATCATTGACTTTGGGTGGATGATGACTTTGGGGCTATTAGTTTCCATAAGTGTTACTTTTACTTTGATTCCTGCTCTGCTAAATATTTTTAGCACACCTGAAGATGCTATAAATCAAAAAGACGAAGTATCGATAATTACTACTGCACTTAGTAATTTTGCAAAAAAAAATACAATTATTATTTTCGGTTCTTCAGTGATTATTATATTTCTAAGTATATTTGGAATTTCTAAATTAGAGGTAGAAAACAGTTTTATAAATTACTTTGATAAAAAAACTGAAATTTATAAAGGTATGAAACTTATTGATGACAAACTAGGAGGCACTACTCCGCTAGATATAATTTTAAAATTTCCAGTTAATGAAACAGAAAAAGAAAAAGATGATGAATTTTCAGAGTGGGATGAAGATACCCAAGACAGTTCACCTAAATATTGGTTTACTAGAAATAAAATAGATAAAATTTTTAAAGTACATGATTATTTAGACTCTCTGCCAGAAATTGGAAAAGTTATTTCATTTGGATCAATCATTAGAGTTGCTGAAGACTTAACGGACAAGAAATTAGAAACTTTAGAAATTGGAGTGCTTTACAGTAAGATACCCGAAGAACTAAAAAAAGAAATTATTTCTCCGTATATTTCGGTAAAAGATAATGAAGCAAGGATCAG
>MDTF01017667.1_pt1 | contig 15843 bp, 17 predicted proteins | sample 811191 | NCBI WGS metagenome assembly MDTF01 (sample SAMN05326649, study PRJNA326480) | marine metagenome | isolation source: seawater | place: Southern Ocean | collected 2011 | reverse complement strand
GGTGAAAGTAAATATGGGAAGAGACTAAAAATGACTAAGAAGGCTATTGCCTCACGCCGAGCCTACAGACTTAAAAAGTCTCCTAGGCGTTCGCGTAGATCATCTCCTAAACGACGGAAGATTTCTCAAAAGACTGCACATTCTCGCGCTAAAAGGGCTATGAAGTTACATCACACTAAAGGGATTTCTCTTAAACAGGCCTGGAGAATTGTTTTAAAGAAAAATAAGTTTGGCGACTCTGCATGTGGAAAGGGTTATGAAGTAAATAGGAATTGGAGCCGCGGAAAGGGACAGAAACAGTGTTTAAAGGAATGTGATTTTTACGAAATGAGAGATCAAAGCACCAACAGATGTAAGAAGATGACAATGGTTAAAAGGTCCTATGGAAATGTACCATTAAGTAAACAGGCTAAATTACCAAGAGGATATGAAATTAATCCAGAAACTGGTCGGCAAAGAAAAATATGCCCCCGTGGGTATTACCGGAACCCAGACACTGGTCGCTGCAAGAAAATACAGACGTCTCTAAGACCAGTAAAATCTAGCAAACAATATGAAGACCTAGATGAGTTAGACTCGGTAAACTTCAGATGGAAAAAGGGCAAAAATATTCCGTTAAGTATGCAATATGGGCATAGCTGTTTTGGTTCTGTCCCTTGCGACTGCGGGATTTAATATCTAATTAAATGAAAAAAAAAAATAAAACTCTTATATTAAAATAAATAATGGATTCACTGGCTGACGCACTCGGTATGAGTTTTGGTAAAAGAAAATTAAAAATGACTAAGAAGGCTATAGCGGCGCGCCGGGCTTACCGTCTTAAGAAGTCGCCTGGGCGTAGACGTAAGTCGCCTGGGCGTAGACGTAAGTCTCCAGTCCGTAGACGCAGGAAGTCGCCCGTCCGTAGCAGGAAGTCCGCATCGTCGGATAGAACTTACGGTAATATTCCGTTGAGTATGCAAATGGATGATTCCGATCTCTCGGTATTTGGTAAAAGACTAAAGATGACTAGGTCTGCCATAGCGGCACGTCGCGCTTACCGCCGCAGGAATTCTCCTCGCAGAAGTAAGTCTCCTGTTCGTAGACGCAGTCGCGGTCGTAGCCGCAGCCCACGTCGCGGAAGAAAGATGTCAAAGAGAGTCATATACGCCAATGCTAAGAAAGCAATGAGACTTCACCACAGGACCGGTATATCGCTAAAGGCCGCTTGGAGAAAGGTTCTAGGTAAAAAGAGAAGTAGATTCGGATACGAGAACATGTCCGACTTATCTGAGTTCGGGATGGCAACAGTGTGCGGCCAGGGATACTCGCCTAATCGTAGGTGGCGCAAAGGAAAGGGCACCGGTCAGAAGCGGTGCACAAAAGACAAAATTAAGAAGATTACTTTAAATGAACTTCAGGCTATCGCTGTACAGAATGGCGTTAATATTTACAAGCCCCGTAAGGGTGGAGGCTACACAAGGACCCCAGTAACTGGAAAGGCTCTTAAGAGCCGCCTAAGCAGGGCCAAGGTTTCTTACAAATACGGAAGAAACAAGAGCATAACTTACGTGTAAAATGTAAATTAATTGTAAATGTAATAATGTAATAATATAAAATATAAAGATATATCTTATATTATAATATAACAATATGGAACCTCTTCTAGCAGAAACTTCTAACCGATATGTTTTGTATCCTATTGTATGGACTAAAGTATGGAATGAATATAAAAAACATCAGCAAGCTTTTTGGACAGCGGAGGAAATAGACTTCTCAGCTGATATTTCCGATTGGGAAAAACTAACAGACGATGAAAGATTTTTTATATCGAATGTGTTGTCGTTTTTTGCGGGTTCTGACGGAATCATATTTGAAAATCTCTCTATAAACTTCATCGAAGAAATTAAGGTTCCAGAAATCAGGGCATATTATGGTTGGCAGGCAGCTATGGAAACAATTCATTCTGAGACATATGCTCTAATGATAGATACATACATTTCTAATCACGAAGAAAAGATCAGGCTTCTAAACGGAATTAAAGAGGTCCCGGGTGTAAAGAAAAAGGCGGATTGGGCCAAGAAGTGGCTAAATAGTGAAATCCCGTTTGCTAAGAGACTCGTCGCATTTACAATCGTCGAAGGACTCTTTTTCGCTGGGTCATTTTGTGCTATCTTTTGGCTTAAATATGTAAAGGGATTAATGACCAAAGCCCTTGGTAAGAGCAATGAACTTATTGCCCGTGACGAATCACTTCATGCGGATTTTGGAGTCTTGTTGTATACGTACATCGAAAATAGAATTAGTTTAGATGAAATTAATGAGATGTTTACAACCGCGGTAGACATTGAAAAGGAGTTCATTTGTGAATCATTTTCGTGTGACCTAATTGGCATGAATGCTAATTCTATGAAGACTTACATTGAGTTTCAGGCAGATCGTTTGATTCAAAAGATGGGTTATCCTAAGATTTATGATGTAAAATGCCCATTTGAGTTCATGGACACAATCTCTCTAGACGGTAAGAGCAACTTCTTTGAACAGCGTGTCACCGATTATAACCGCCCGGAACAGATCGTAGACAAGGAACTAGAGATCCTTGATGACTTCTAAGTTTGAATTGATAATGTAAATAAACTTGAAATGAAATAGAATAAAAATGATATTACACACTTTGGTAAATTCATTTTTATTACAATATATCTTTGATTTTTACTTAAACCTCATGTTTTTTTATCACTTCGCTTTCTCCCTCCATATTTTTATCGTCGAGCCTCCGTTGACGTGGTCAAATTCGAAGTCGGCCCGGACCCATTTTGCCTCCTCGGAACCCTGAGCCTTGTCTCGCTGTTTTAACCCTACAACACCTCTACAGCCCCTACCGCCACATCCATTATCACCATTTCTGCCTAGCGCAATAATATCACCATTTCTTACCGCACTGTTTTCGAGCGCGGTGATTCGTGCGTCGAGGGATGTGTCGATCGCTTCGACTCGAGCGGCAACGACCCCTCGCGCAGTGACCTGTTCTGCTAGTTTTGTTGCAAATGTACCGCTCGTAGCGTCCATTTCTTCACCAAACAGGGCTTTTAACAGTGCGTTTGTGGTACTGTCGCTTGTAGCGAAGGCTTGGTCAATCCCTTGGACACTCTCATTTAAAAAAGATATTGCCCCTGTTTGTTGATCTACTACCATTAGTTTTTTACTTCCCGGATTTGTCGCATTTAAATATAAGTTTTCTTTATTATCAAGAATTTGAATAAGAACAAAACTGATAATTACAGATAAAACAGTTAATTGCAAGAATAATGATATTTCCATTGTTACTTATTACAATATATTTTAATTTAATTTAATTTTACTTCTTTAATAGCCTGGTTCAGTCAGGGTTCGGTAGTAGTTTCATCCGTGGCGGCTTCAGGCTCTATGGTAGAATTAACTAGGTCGTCAGCCTCGTCAGCCTCATCGGCGTCGTCAGCCTCGTCAGCCTCGTCAGCCTCATCGGCGTCGTCATCCTCATCATCGAGAGGGTCGGGCTCAACACCTACCATTCTAAATTTTCCTACATCATCTTTTTTCTCTCTTAATTTATAATGAGGGGCTTCGTTGTCACCTGCCGCCCCTGTTGCCACGAAAAGTGTATCTTCATCTGCCGTTGCGGCTGCCACAATTCCTCCGGGGAATCTTTTATGTAATACGTAAATTAAGCCAATAACCGCTACAAGAATGGGTAATACTAATAGTATTATTACTACTGCGCTCATGTTGATATTATAGTGTGTATATATTATAATTTTGCAAAAAAATAATCATCTTAACAATATATCCCACAAAATACTATATTTAATATGGCTACATTAATTACAGGGAGGGGAGTTGTGAGGGTCCTAAAAGACGATACTACATTCGAAGATAAGGTTGAAGATGAAGATAATGTTGAAGATGAAAATGTTTTAATTTCTATAGAAGAATATAGAAAAATGAAATTTACAGATGAACAGGAATGGAATAATAGTTATAACCCTAAGAGATCATCAATAGAAGCCCTGAATTACATAGAAATTAAAAAACGGGGGGACGGAGCAATCAAAAACATTTATAAATCATTTAATGATACTGAATACGGTCCTTATTACGACCCAATTGGTGTTCATTTGTGTGTATGGAAAAATAATAAATTGATTAAAAATTTCAAATGTGGACAAGACCCTTCATATAAAAATATTCAATCATCCTCTTTTAAACCTGGACTTTACTGCGCGATCTGTCATAAACGAAAAGAATCTACGGAATTTGATTGGAGTAATTCTTTTAAAGTTCCCAAAGAGGCTCGATGCGCGGTTCCTTACGAAAACATAATTCCCGTCGGTAAGTGTACTCCATGTGCGCCTCTGAAAAGGAAACTATCTAATTCTGTATCAAATTGGAATAGATTAATGATTAAATGTATTCACGCACTGTACAATGACATTGTTGTATATAATATATCTAAATATGAATCTAAACTATTATGGCCGTGGCAGATGACCTATTATCAAAAATTTAAACATTCTAATCCAAATTACAAAGATTCTGTTGTATTCCTTGCAAGCGATATGGAGAACTTCAGGGACAATTATGGGGTTATTGAATAGATTTATCCATAGGTTTCGGGCGCTTTAACTGCGTAAAATCTAGGCATACGTTTTAGCATACGTCGTCCTCGGTAGCGGCCAAATATACGCTGTATAAATACATCGAAGTCCTTTTGCAACTTGATCATAGGCTTCCATAGCCCCGCTTTATTCATAACATAATAAAAAACAAATGATATTAATATAGCCAATGCTATCCATCCAATAATAACAAGCACTGGTGGTCTCTCACTGGGTACACCGTTGTTCATCCAGCCACTCTTTGTTTTCTCAGCTTCTGTTTCCATGTTTAATATAATAAAATGCTTTTCTTAGGAAAATTTAAAAGTGGGTAATAATATAATGACAACGAATGAGGACTCTTTTATCAATCAAGTTACCGGGGAAGTAGACTGGGATTCTATTATAACTATGGCTCGTGGAGAAAAAGAAACTCAATATGTATATTCAGATACTGATAAGAAACTCGAGTGTAAAAAGTGTGGAATAGAATTTTTTAACAAAAAATACTATGGCAACTTTCCATTGTGCGATAAACACAGAAATAACACGTTTAAAAAATGATAATACAATGTAAATATAAAGTATATTAGATGACCGACAGTGATGCAAGAATCAAAGCTTTAGAAAAGGAGGTTGCGGAATTAAAAACATCTATTTCATCATTTGGTAATACAAAAAATCGAAAAAGTAAAAGAGCCGATGGTCCTAAGAAACCGTCCGATTATAATTTATTTCTTAAGAAGTTTATGATAGATGAGAAGACTAAACTTGGTGACAAATACGACCATAAAGTAGCATTTGGTTCTGCAGCCAAAGCGTGGTCTGCTCAGAAGAAAATTAATTGATATTAATTATACTGTTAAGCGATAAACATTCTTCGCATATATAACAGTCAAGTAATTTACTATTAAAAAGTTTATCGCAATTACATACCTTATAAATATTACTTTTATTTATATAAGATATGTAATACTTGTTGCTAATTTCAATGTCTTTTATCACCAAAGACATGTCTAATGTTTCATTGTATATTAGAGTTAATATTTCATTTAAATTAGTTATCTTTCTAAAGAAACTACAATTGTAGTTAAAAACATGTTTCAATAATTTAGTATTAACTTTAATACTAAAGTCTTTTACATACATTCTTTCTATAATTAATTCATGTTTTAACCCCTTACAAAATACATAACACGCGTTGGTAAATCTAGAAAATTTATATTCTACCTTTTGAAATATTTCAAGTAGCAACTCAATAAATTGTATATCTGGATATGTATATATATCTTTAATTTCTATTAAAAATTTCCGGCCGGAGTTTGAGTTTATGGTTTTTAGAGCATCTGAGAAATATATGTAATCTCTTATAATAATGTAATCCTTAAAGGAATGAGAACATTCCATTAGGCTATATTTTTTACATGTTTCATATGGGTCTATTTTTATTTTTTTAAACTCGTTATAGAGAATTGGGTCCACCAAACTTTTAGATGGCCTAGAAAGACTATTTGAATATATAATATTAGGGAACATCCTATATAATCTTTTATAATGAGTTATTATTTTATATTTGTTTAAGATACCTTAAAATAAGTTTATTATACTTGTAAAATAAATTAGAATGATTATCATCTTTCCAACTTACGTGGTTCAATGCCGTATGCGTCAATTCGTGTGCAACTAGTGGTATAACCTTGTTTAATGTTTTAATTTTACCATTTTTATATTTGAGTGTTAAAAATATTATCCTGTATTTCGCGCGATATTTCTTATCTTTCCCTATATTAACGTTTCCAGTTTCGCGAACAATTTTGGGTTTATTCAATCCATCAAAAATAACGGTTCCCTGATCTTTAGGAAGTTGAATTTCCTGAACTTTATGTGGGGTTTCTGCGAGTAATTTAAGATAAATGTCGTTTCGGGCCTCTTCTGATAATAATAATCTAAATTGCAATTTCTTAATTAAAATGTCTATTAGTTCTAATAATTTAGAACTTTGTTTAGATTCTCTAGAATTAATAACTTTGTAACCATTAATGTTTATATAATTTTTTCTTTCGTCAAAATCCCAAATAGAATTCATGAATTGCTATATATTAAGTAACACATTTATTAATTTAATACAATATCTACTCCCCCGTCTGGGGTTTTTCTTATAATAGGAACCCCTTTTATCGGTTTTATTGGTTTTATCGGTTTTACTGTTCGTCTTTCATTAGGATAATTTATGTTCTTTCGGCGATGTAATCTGTTATATGATAATTCTCTGTTTGGTACATTTTCAATATAAGCTCGTTTAGGTCTTTTAATTTTCTTAGGGACAGTTGTTTCACCTGTTAAGTCTATAAATAGTTCAAGGGGTAAGACTTGAGCTATCTTAGGTATTAGGCCGGTATTCGTAGGAGCTGTGTTTATTATAAACGGAAATTTTGTTACTCTATCATCCATCTTTAAAACCTTATAATAGAACGAGTCAACTATTATTATATTGTTAGATATATCAGGATTTTGATATAATAACATTAATGCCCTATAAGATTTTAAACAATTCTTAAGAATGTACAATGTTTGCATCTATATACTATAATATTATATACATTATTATTTAAATATATTACGTAAATAATTATATATGTCATATATTAATAGATCGATATGGAATACCAGGACGACGTAGATGAATTATCTGAAGCCGAATCATCAGAATCGTCGGACTCGGATTCGTCGGACTCGGAATCGTCGGACTCATCCAGGGAAGACAACTATAAAGACGAAGAGGAGAATACATATGATATATTCGATGAACTGGCAAATCTAGAATCTATGCAGGAAAATCTATCAATTTCCTTTGCCGAAAATAGCATGACTCACGAGGAATATAACAATGAGATGCTAAGAATTAATTATTATATAGATATTAGAAGAAAAACATACATATTAACAGAAGAAAATCAGAAGTTTATTAATGAATTAAGAAGTACAAAAGAAAAGCTAGTGAATTCATATAAGGAGGACTATATTAATGAAACTCAATTCTATATAAAATACAATGACTTATTAAGGACAGAGTATAGTATATTAAAAATGTCAGAATCTGATGATAAATCCGGTAAAAAACAATATCAAGATTTAAATCTAGACATAACAGAAAAATTAGAAAGGCTACATAAGGAAGAAATTAAACAAATGAGAGTAAAAGGTTCAAAATTAAAGGTGTATCCGCCTAAAATTCCAGCGTCTTACACAGACGATGATATAGAATTGTATTATAAAAATAAACAAAATGGTATCTCACAGGGATTCGATAAAGATATACATGATTACATCCAGGAATATACATCATATAAGCAGGTTATAGATTATAATTCTTCGTCATTTGAAATAACAACAAGGATTTGGAATAACGAAGGTGGGTTAAGCGAATATAATTATGGGTTTAAGACTTTAAAGCCTTTAAGTAGTAAGATATCTAATATAAAGAGTATTGAAAATAGATCAACATTGTTAATGCCAGACGAACAGAGATATTCAGATCGGGTAGGAACACTTGCGTCCAAAATGCGGGAAATGAGTAGGGAAACTTTATTAAGTTGTATACCATCTAGGACTTTTAAATATATGTCATTTATTGAGAAATTAAGAGAAAATAAGCAAAACATGTTTAAATTTAAAGAACACCCTGAGAATTATCAGGCTCTAAAAAGTATATTGGGAGAGGAAATTTCTAAGTATTATAAAATTGAATCTGATAAGATATTCAAGGATTATATATACTCTAGACCCGATTGGTTATTTGATTCATTACCAGGTGATAATATTTCTTCCTATAGAGAGTCTGGATCAGCCGGTTATTTAGCATTTCGCGAAGGGGTAGATAGAAATAATTTAGGAGATGATCTATCTGGATTTATAACCGTAAAACCTATGGATGACGAACTTTTTATGGAAATACAGGATAAAACCGGGGATAAAACATCAATAGTAGAAGTATGGGAACTGAGAGTTTCACTCGCTCAACTCGTAGGAGATTATCAAAATAAAAAGGATTTAGTTAAAAGATATATATCATTTGAAGATTACCTAAGCGATCTAAAAGAAATTCTTATTAAAAACACTAAGAAATTACCAAGAGGTAAAACATTAGACGTCCTACTGGGGAGAATAAGAAAAATAAGTTATTATTTAAATTATGGTGAAGACCCAGATTTATATATACAAAACGGACACACTAGTATTTCTGAGTTATTTAAAAACAGGGCCGAAGTTTATGCCACTAGAAAAAATGGAGTTTTTTTATTGTCGTCTCTTATTTCTAAGTATTTTGAAAATAGTACAGACATTGTAAACAAATTAGAAGAGACTGCATTTAACTTTTCAAGTTCTAACTATGATTATAATATATCAAAAATATTGTTCATACTAAATAATTATCAAGATAAGTTAAAAGATGTTATAACCGGTCAAGTAAGTGGTCTAGATCTTTTGACGTTTGAAACCCCTAAGGTATTACCAGAAAACGACCTAGAAGGTATAACAAATATTGAAGACAAAATATCATATCTTCTAGAATGGAAACCATCTACTTCACAATATGATTATTATAAAACAGAATTAGAAAGTATAAACCATGATATACTTGAATTTAAAAAAAATAACACGGATTTAAATACGTTGCAAATAAATGAAATATTAGAACAATATTCCGAGAGTATACAGTGGGAAAATACCCTAAAGAGTTACTCAATTCTAAAGGTTCCTTCTGGTTATATTGAAAATAATTATCGTCTTCGTTATTTACTCAGACAAAGAAATAAGTTTCCTTCCAGGAGAATATATAGACTGGCTACTATCTCAGAACGGATAGAAACACAGAAAGAATTAGTGTGGGTATTCAACATATGCAAAGTAAGTTCCCCGCTTGAATATGCAAGAATAACAGAAATAATTATATATAAACATTCTAAAAGCCCGGAAGAATATATATCAAATAAGGAACTGATTAAGCGCGAATATTCTAAGCTATGTAAATATTTTACTAAATTTAATGTTTCAACCGCAAGACCCAATCCTCATCTCAGTCTCTCCGGTCTTCGCAGGACTACCGAAGAAACGGTTGACGGATGGAATGCGGATGATGCTAACGTAATCACTCCTATTATATCAGAATTTATAATAACTCAAGGAGATTTTTCAATGGTAGACGATGTTAGACTTTCTATTTTCATTAAAAATGTAGATTCGGAAAGTCTGATAAAGTATATTAAACAACTGAGAGGGACCGATATTGAAATATATGATAATATTATATTGGACAAAATTAATAACAGGGGACTTTATAGGTCTTGGAATAACTACCTGAAGGTTATTAGACAGGCTCGTAGTGATAAAAAATTAAAAGAATTGAAAGAACATCAGATCTTAATAAATAATACATATATACCACCCGTAGTGAGTCTGCAAAAACCAGATGATGTCACTCTTGGAAAAAAATTACCGGGTAGGGAAAACACGGTGACTCCTGAATTTATAAAAATAGGGTCATACTATATATCAGAGGGGGTTTACCCCAATTTTAAAAGATATTACTCAGATTCCAGGGAACCCACTGATAATTATACGCGCAAGGACTTGGAAGGTCTAGCGGGTTATTTTAATGTACCTATAGTTGGTGACTTATACGAATTATATTCAGATATAATTAAAACAAAAAATGAATACATTAGGAAAAAAACCGTAAGTTTTTATAGAAAATTCGATCCAATTGAATACAATACATATTACGAATATTTAAAACTTCCGGCTAAGAATGTTACTTATACCACGCGCCCTAGGATTGGTGTGCCAGAGCCCGGTGAATTATACAGTGTGGTCAAAGATCTGCAAAAACGTTATGGAGTCCCAGTTAAATATAGCGAATATAACATTCCAATTTATAGCATAGAATTGAAGCGATTGGTAGACGATTCTTTTATAATTATAGAAGGTCCATGTATTTTTACCGAGGATTTCGAGGCCGGAGATCTCATGACATCTGATAGTTACATATTAGTGGAATATATAGATTCTAGAGGAAAAGCTAAAATGTTTAGGGAAGGAGTCTCTCAGAAAAGAATAATTACAAAAATGATAGACGAATTAGACACATGTTCTAGATTCGCTAATAAGAGTTCATGTGATAATGAAAATTCTTATTCTCTAGAGGTAAAGGGTTTAAAACTCAAATGTAAATGGCTTGATATGAAATGTGGAGCGGTATTACCAGCTGATGACACGATTAAAAATTTTAATATAGCAGATGTTTACTTCGATACAGATAGTTTAGCCTCATTGTGGAAAGATGCACTTGAAAGTTCTATAAATTACATAGAAAATCTTGTAAAAAAGGATGGATTAACTCAGTCTGAGATAAAATTATTAACAATTGAACAAAAACATAGGCTTTATAATTATTACATATCTATTTCACATCCAGGACCTGAAGAAGCCGATAAACCACTAATATCCTTTAATAGTGTACCCGTGAAATCATACACAATGTTAGATATTATAGGAAGATCTGATAACCCACCAGAAAATAAAATAACAACGGATAAATTTCTAGATTCTAATTACACTTCTATAACTATATACAAAACAAAGGAGACTCAGATGAAATATCCATTACCTAATATTAAGATAGGAACAGAATATAATATAGACGGCAACTTAGTTATACCAGAAGAATATATTCTAGATACAGATTCGTTTATATGTTATAAAAAGAGCACAGAAGACAAGGTTGTATATAGTAGAGAAGAATTTAGATCAAAAACAAACAGACTTGTCCTTACTCGAGACATTACATTTTGCTATATATCTAATGCAGATCATAAATTATTAAAAGATGTTCCAGGCTACTATTGGAACATAGAGGTTGAAAAATATGACGAACCAGTGAAAGATAAACAAATATTTAAAGACATAATTACCGAAATTAAAACATTCGTCCCAACTTCGTTTATAAATCCTAGCGGAATGTTAAATGGTAAGCCATTGATACAGAAAGAAGATATATTTGACGCAATTGGAAGAACGGGGTTTAGAACTCTAACAACTTCTGACGACTATATATATCAGATAAAACACGCTATACCTGCAAGACTTACTGCTATAAAATTTGCGATAGAGAGAAAAATAGACATAAACGAAATGCTAAAACGCATAATTTATGTCGAGTTGTCGGATGTAATAGAAGAATATGAAAATATGAACCCAAAGCCAACCATAACAAAAGAGAAACTCACTGAAATAATGGAAAAAGCGATTTACGAAAACGATTTCGATTTGATAGCGAAAAACTATGTTAGATCTGTAAGAGCTAAAATACCCCAAGAACTTTTAAAATCGGCGAAGAGAATAATAGACGAGAGGCCAAAGCCCCCCGATACTAAAAAAATAGACGATTCTCGATTACCAACTCCGTCTGTTGTTAAGGTTAATAAAAATAATTATGTTTATTCCGGGAGGAGATAAATTAAACTAAACTACGTTTACAATTTAAATAAAAATGTATATATAAGTTGTAAATGAGTGTCTCCAATGTAACCGTTGTTTATCACCCAAAGTGCCCCGCCTCTATAAATTTTTTAATTAAAACAAAAGAATTATCCTCTTTAAATGTAGATTATATTAATTTTCAAGAAGACACTTTCGAAAGTGATATAGTTATAGATAAAGTACCTTTAATTATTATAGATAATGATCCAAATAAAATTTTTAAGGGAAAAGATGCATTCGATAAGATAGATCAAATTAAGAACTCTATAGCTCCTCCTAAGAAAATTAAAAGTAATCTTAGTTATGGAAACAAAAGTGTTACATTTATGCCAGAAGATTCTTCTGAAAAAAAGAAAAAAATTGATCTAGACGCAAAGTTTTAATTTTGTGCGGTATAAACTAGTCTTTAAAATATTTATAATATATAAAATGGACCAGGTGCCCGATTTCGCGCAGATAATGAAGCTCGCTCAGCAAGTTGCGAGTCAAATTGAACCCCCGGCCGGGTTGACGGCGGGTGGGACTATGAACCCAGAGGAAATGAGCAACGTTTTGGGACAAATAACAAAAACTGTGGGACAAATTGTAACACCCGAGATGCTGGCAGCTCAGTTTGGGGGTCAGGCAGTTATTAAACCTAATGAAAAGAAAAAGAAAAAGGCAATTTCTTCTAAAATCAGCTTCGATTCTACTGGTCTTGAAGATATAACCGAAGTTGACGATAAGACTAAGGTAAAACCCGAGAAAGAAGTTATTTCAGACAAAAAAAGTCTGAGAAGAAGAAGAGATATGTAGAAATAGTATCCACGGACGAGGATACGGATGAAGATCCCTCTGTTCCTAGAACAAAGGATATGTCATTTACGTTGTCTGTAACTCTAGATGAATTATTTACTGGCACAAAGAAAAAGTTGGCTCTTCGCCGCCAAAAGTTAGAATCCGATGGGTCATTTGAAGAAGAAAAGAAAAAACTTTCAATTAAAATTGAACCGGGTATGATAGAAGAGCAGGTTATAAGGTTTAATCATATGGCAGATGAAAAACAGGGGTATGAGACCGGTGACGTAGTTGTGAGTTTAGATGTGGAAGATCATCCCGAATTTATCCGGCACGGAAATGACTTAATCCTTGAAAGAGAGATATCGTTTGCAGAGGCTTATTCTCCTGTTGTCTATGTTAAGCATCTAAGTGGTAAAAACTATAAGATTTCTGGGCCACCTATTGACATTTTTAATAACTTAGATGACGACCTGTTGAAAAAGATCCCAGGATTGGGTATGCCAGTGTCTGGAGAACCTGGAGAATTTGGAGATTTATTTATTAAGTTTATTTGCGTAAATAAGACTAAAATAACAAAAGAAATCATAGAAACTCTTAAGGATATATTCCCTCCTTTAGTTAAGCCATTTGTTGTAGATGAAACAGAGACTATAATCGAGACCGAGTTTGAAATGGTCACTGAATCTGACCTAGAATATTTAGAGTCAGATTCAGACTCCGACTCCGACGATTCAGAAGATTACGACTCTGACGATTCAGAGTCGGAGTCGGACGAACATTCCAGTGAAAAAATAGAGTGCGTTGACGCCGATGAGGAAACGTGTAGTGTAGTTGAGAAAAAAGAGATAAAGGATTTAGATTAAAAGCCTATAAACGTTAAGTAATATAAAAAGATACCGTATGCATTTAATATAAATGATTCACGATGGTTGGGAATTTTTTATAATGAATCCATTCTCGGAGACAATTTATCAATCAACACAAGATTTATATCTTGAAAATTATAATAAATGTTATTCCATTTTTATTAATTCACTAACGATACCGGATCCTGTAGACCTTTTCACGGAGGATAATCCTAATTCTTTTATGTATTTTATTGACTGCGGAGAAAATGGTTCCGAAACGGATATACTCAATAAAGATTCAGATTATGGATTTAAATTTCTACGGAGTAAATTTTTCGAAAAGAAATCTATTAAGATCAAAAGAGACTTAGGGATCTATTATGCTCAATGGAATATTAAGATAAACTTGATATATAAAGACTCAACAAAATATTATATAGAAATAATTAAATTATAAACACTCGTCTAGGCCTTAAATGTACAATACAATACAATAGATTACAATTTTATACACTATTTAAAAATTTAATCTATTATAATATAAACTTAATATGTCTTACAGGAGAGAGACTTTTATCAATAAGTCTTCTAACTTACTTAGTGTTAAAAATACCGATATATTGATTATAAATTTAGAAAAGGGGGTTTTTAATACAACTATAAAAGATTGTAAACAAAATTCTCATACATTAAGCTGGTCGTCTAAGTATTTTCAAAAAAAATACTCTACAATTGCTCGCCGCATATTAGCCAATATGAGTTATACTACAAATGCGGAACAATTTAAAATTAGACTACTTTCAGGAGATATTAAGCCACATGAGGCGGCAGAATACACTAGAGAAGAATTAAATCCAGATGTATGGGGTCGTTTAAAAGCAGAATCCCTGGCGAAACTTATTGTGAAAAAAGAAATTGCGGAGGATGGGATGTTTAAATGTAACCGGTGTAAATCTATGAAAACCGTATATTACCAGATGCAGACTAGAAGCGCAGATGAACCTATGACTACCTATGTAACGTGTACTAATTGCGAAGCCAGATGGAAATGCTAACAAATTTTTTCAAATTTACACCTTTTAACAAGTGGGCAGCAAGGGACGTCATCGGACGGCAATAGAGTATGTTGACGAGTCATTACTAGAGGGGTGAGGATATCTTTATTAATCAATAGATCGGTTGACTTAATATTAACAACTCCTTCGGGGGTATATTCAGTACATTCTCTTTGACTTGATATAGTACTAGATGCAGTTCTCATAGCCTGTAGTAGATCCCCCTTGCAATCAATAGACTGTCCTGCGTGAAGAGCAATTGGATTTCCATATAGACAATTTTCATCTGCTCCAATAAAAACCATTTTTAGATTATAATCAGTGTCGATATCCTTTTTCATTTTATCGAGAATTTCAATTGTATAATCCTTGCTAGAATTTTCCATCCCATCTGTTATAATTGTAAGCGTGACATCCTTGATTTTATTTTGTTTAAGAATTAGATTATATGCCATACCTACCGAATCCAATAGAGCAGTCATTCCTTTAACCTTAATAATTTCCCCTGATACGTCCGGCACCTCTGGAAAATTAGCGTCAGACAAAATCTTTACCGATGTATTAAATCCCATAACGGTAAATCTATTTTCAGATTTTTGACTAATCTGTTCTTTTACTAGTTCGTTAAAACCCTTTTTAATATTGTCGATGTTATCAATCATAGATGCTGACCTATCAATTACTAGAATGTCCCACATAATGTACTGTACTGTAATGTATTATATATCATTCTTTTAAGTTTTATTTATGTTTTATTTAATCATAATAATTAATAATAAAATAAGAATTATTGCTAGAGCACCCCCGCCCCCGTACAACATAAGTTTCTTAAAGTTTTCGCGCGCTTTTTCAAGGTCTTCTTCGCTTGTGGCGGACTTAATTCCCTCCGCGGCGTTTAGCTCATCAGAATCAGAGTCGGAATCAGAATCGGAGTCGGAATCAGAATCAGGGTCAGGGGTGGTAGTTGTTGCGGTAGTGGGGGTGGTAGTTGTTGCGGTAGTGGGGGTG
>MDTF01004254.1_pt1 | contig 15853 bp, 15 predicted proteins | sample 811191 | NCBI WGS metagenome assembly MDTF01 (sample SAMN05326649, study PRJNA326480) | marine metagenome | isolation source: seawater | place: Southern Ocean | collected 2011 | reverse complement strand
TCTCCGTCCAATATAACTACTTTTTTTTTACTATTTAGTGAAATCTCTAAACCTATTTGATTAGCATGACCCATTGCTCCAATATTATAAAAACATTGGTTTTCTTTTTTTAAATTTTTTCCTATTGAATAAAGTTCTCTGCCTGTAAAACCTGTTGATGCAACGAATAAACTTTTGGAGTGATTTTTATTTTTTAATAAAACATTTAAGTAATCATATCTTTTTAAAAATTTTGTCTTTGATTTTTTTGCTTTTTTATTTGTTTTTTCTATTTTAAAAAAATTTTTATCTACTATCAAAAAAACTGGACATAATTTTTTCTTTGCTTCAAAAATTGCTTTAGATATAAAATTTTTGTAGTTATCTTTATTTAACTTAAAATACTTATATCTATGAGCTTTTAAAATCTTTAATAATTCGGGTCCAAGTTTATTATGCTGTGGTTCATCTGGAATATTTGGTGCCCCACGGTGGCCTACTAGGATAATCATTGGTATAGAATAGACCTTTTCATCTACCAAAGAAGTAAGGGGGCTTAATGCATTACCTAACCCTGAGTTCTGTAAATATACTAATGGAATTTTTTTTTTTGCTAAGTGATATCCGGAGGCTAATGCTACAGCACTACCTTCATTAGTTGCAATTCTATGTTTAATTGTTTTATCTAATTTTACTAAATAATCAATAAACGGAGTTAAAACACTATCAGGAACACCACTAAAATACTCTATACCTTTATATTGTAGATGTTTTACAAAATTTTTAACGTCGACCATTATTTTTGTTTTTTAATTTGATACCACTAATTCTCTTCTGAATATTTTTTTTTAAAGATCTAAAATATAAATATTTAAATTTTGCCTGTTTTAAATCTTCTTTAGTATTTATATCTTGGCACATTACACTAGGTATAGTTATTGAGCCAGTGTTCTTAGTGACAATATGCTTTGATTTTAGAAAAGACTCTACATTTATCCAAAAAAATTGACCTGAATCATAATAGCTATCTTTAAAATATTGAGACATTTTATCTTTATATTTTGGATAATTCATTTTGATAATATTTTTTGAATTTTTAGAGAAAGATTTAAGTATTACATTTTCATGCTTTGAAATAGATAAGACAGAATCTAATCTATTTTTTTTTAATAAATTAAAACTTTCAATAATCTGTTTTTTTTTGATAAATACAGCAGTAGGATAAATACAGCAACAATATTTAAAGATTTCATTATTTTTTTTAAAATTGGTTAAAACTTCCAATAAAACAGCTCTAATAGTAGCATTATCAGATGAATTTTTTTTACTTCTAAAAAAAGGAGTTTGGATATTTTTTTTTTTAACTATCTTTGAAATCTTGTTAGAGTCTGTGCTAATAAAAATCTGATCAAATATTTTAGTTTGTATTGCAATATCTAAGCTATAATCAATTAATTTTTTTCCAAAAAAATTAATTAAATTTTTATTTTTTATTCTTTTACTGCCTCCTCTAGCAGGAATAATTGCTAAAATTTTATTTTTTTGAATATAAGTTTTCATTTTGGATACATTCTTTTAAAACTTTGTAAGATGGATATAAGTAAATATTTAAACATTATTTAATTTTAAAATATTTATTTTCTAACTGTAATAATTTCTTAAAATAAATTGATGACACTTTTTTTTTAATCATTTCTTTTTGATATTGTGTATTATAAAGGTCTATTGTTCTGGGTAACTTTTCTTGTTTAAAAATTTTATTAGTATAATTAGTTTTCCTTTTTTTTAAAATTTTTTCAATCTTATTTAGTATTAATAATGGATTTATATAAAGATCTTCAAGTCTTATATAGATAATTTTCTTTTTATCCTTTATATTTAATTTTTTTAAAGTTTTTTCTTTAAATTTTTCTAATCTTAGAAATATTTCAATAACTTTTTCATATTTGTTTAATTGCAAATACTTTTTTTCCCAGCCATGAGCATAATAAGGGACGATTTTGTTTTTATATTTTAATGTTAAACAACCAACTCTATAAGAATAATAAAACTTTTCATCATATCCTTTTTTTAACCATGAATAGACTATTGATACAGGATTTCTTATCATCTCAAAAAATACAAAATTATCGAATGCTGAAAATAAGTTGGGTGTAGATAGACCATGGTGAATCATTATTGGTACAACACTTTTTTCTTTTTTTAATTTTGCTATAACCTTATCTCCTTCTTGTGACTTTAAATTTTTTAAATACTTTTTAGGATTTCTATATTCATAAATACTTGTAAAATCTTTCTTTCTAAAATTAATCTCTCTACCAATTCTTAAATTGTAATCTAAAATAGAAAAGGCTCTTCTTTGAAAATATATTGCCGCGTCTTTACTTATGTTATTCGTTAAAGTTAAAAAGTTAGCTTGCTCCATTAAAGGACTAAAGTTTACTTTTTCTACACCCTTTAAAGATGCAATAATTTTGAGCATAACTGCTTTTCCACTTCTTGTATTTCCGGAAACAAATACAATCTTAGAAATATTTTTTTGTGCAAACGGATATGATTTTATCTTATTTTTCATTTAAATTTTTTTTTTGCTAAAGCTAAGTCTTTATTATCATCTATTTCTATCCAAAATTTTTTATTTACATCAAGATGATTAATTTTTGCAAGTCTATTACTAATTATATAATTGATTGATTCTGTAAAATAGAGATTGTTTGAATTATTTTTAATATTTTTCATCGCTTTTATTAATAAATCAATATATTTTTTTTTAATTTTCATTATCCCTATATAATTTCCCGAATTAATTTTTGGGAAATTTCCTAGGTATTTTAATTTATCTTTGACTAGATCTACTTTCATTGTTCCTTCTCTACTTTTTGATTTATCAATACAAAGTACAATTTTTTTATTTGATGCAACTAACTTTTTTATAATTATTTTATCTAAAATAATATCTGCAAATAAAATTAAACAATCATCATCTAAAAGTTTTCTAAAATAATACAGTGTATGTAAGTTATTTGTTTTATTATAATTTGGATAAAAAAATGTTTTATAGCCTGGAAATTGATGGTCAATTTTTTTTTTTTTATAACCACAGATAATATTAATATCTTTTACTCCACAAGACTCTAATTGTAGTATTAGTCTTTTCAATATTGTTTGATTACCTATTTTTATTAATGACTTAGGTTTATTTTTTGTGACTCTTGCTAACCTAGATCCTAATCCAGCAGCTAATATAATTGCTTTCATTTTAAATTTCTATTTTATCTTATTTTTATATCTAGCATCTAATTTTTATCTATAAAATTTCTTGACCATAATTCAACATTAATTAGCATCCATATTTTTTTACCCCAAAAATCGTAATTAATATTTTCTTTATTAAATAAAATTTTTTCGATTTGATGATTATTGAATATTTTTCTGTTAGTAGTTTTTTGATCTAACAATATTGCCTTTGCATATTCTAAAAAAGATCCACCCAACCATTTATCTAAAGGCACTGGAAATCCTAATTTTTTTTTATTGGAAATTTCATTTGGTAAATATTTAGAACTAACTTTTCTCAATAAATATTTTGAAATATCTCTATTTTCTGAATTTTGAAAACTATTATTAAACATTCCTAAAAATTTTTGATGTAAACTTTTCCATCTAAATTTCATATTATACGGAACTCTATTCATAAATTCTATGATCCTGTGATCACAAAATGGTACTCTTGCCTCGACGCCATGTGCCATAGAGTGAAGATCTAGTCTATGTAAAAGGCATTGTAGGTGATGTTTTTGAAATAAAAATATAATTTTATCAGACTCATCTACATTTTTTAATTTATCAAATTCTTTTGTCCAGAATTGATTAATCTCATTATCTTTATTTAGATAATTTTTAATATCATCATTAAAAAAATTTAATTTTTCAGTACTATCAAACCACTTATAAGTATCAAAAAAATGATCTTTTTGATTTTTATATTTATTCCATGAAAAATCTTTATCAGCACCTAATAGACTCAATGCTTTATTTTGCATTGATTTGGGAAGATAATCTTTTATAAATTTTATTTTCTTATAATCAAATCCAGAACTTTGTACCCTGCCATAACCTCCAAAAATTTCATCCGCACCCTCACCAGATATTACAACTTTTGTATGTTTGCTTATTTTCTGAAACAGTGCATTCAACGCAATTTCGTGTGGTATTGATAAAGGCGCTGCTGTATGAGAAATTACATCATTTAATTTGTTTTGATAGTCTTCAGATTTAAGAACTATATTAAAATGATTAGATTTTATTTGATTAGAAATCATTTGAGAAAATTTATTTTCATCATAGTTTTTATCGTCAAAAGAAGCAGAAAATGTATCTATTTTATTGTTATTTATTTTACTCATCATGACAGTTAATAAAGATGAATCCAATCCACCAGATAATAAACTACCCACCGGAACATCAGAAACTAGATGTTCGGTGGTAACATCATTTATCAATTTGTCACAACTTTCTATTAATTTTTTTTCACTTAAATTAAATTTTTTTTCTTCAAATGGATATTTCCAGTATTGGTTTTCACTGACCCCATTTGCATTCATTTTAATATATTTACCTGGTTCTACTGTTTGTATATTTTTAAAGAAATTTCCAACCCCGTAATTAAATCTAAATGATAAGTATGAACTAAGTGCATTATAATTAATTTCTTTAGCAAATAAATTAGATGAAATTAATGGCTTAATTTCAGAAGAAAACATTATTTTTTTTCCATCAGTATAAAAAAAGATGGGTTTAATCCCAAGTCTATCTCTAAAAAGATAAACACAGTTTTCTTCTTTATCGTATAACACAAAAGCAAACATTCCGTTAATATTGCTAATAAATTCAAAACCAAAATTAGATATAGATTCTAATAAAACCTCTGTATCAGAATTAGTTTTTAGAGTAATATTTTTTGAAATTAAATTCTTTCTTAATTTTTTATAATTATATATTTCACCATTAAAAACCATTATATATCTGTTATTTCTACTGACTAGTGGTTGTTGGCCATTCTCAATATCTATTATTGATAATCTCTTAAAACCAAGGCTAATATTTCTATTTGTAAAATATCCATTTTGATCTGGTCCTCTATGATGAATTAAGTTTGTAAGATTTTCTAACTTTCCTCTATCAAAGTTTTGTCCTCCAGGTGAAAAAATTCCAAAAAAACCACACATCAGATGTTAATCAAATATTTTTCTTACTTGATCATATTGTTTTTTAGATCTAATTTCTGTCCACCCACCATTGACCTCGATGGCATTTACTTTGATTTTTTTCCTTATTAAATGATTTATAAGCATACTAAAATCTAAATTTTTTTCTTTTTTCTTTAATTTTTTATACTCATTTATTATAATTTTAGTTCCTTTCTTTGAAAAATAACTTATTCCAATAAATTCATAGCTACTTTTTTCAATGTCTAGTCCTCTTTGAATTTTTTTCAGCTCATTCGTTCTATGTTGTGTCAATACTCTTCCATCTCTTAATGGCTTTTTTTGGGTTATTGCAAGATCACAAAAATTACTTGAATTTTGATCGATAACATCAATAGCAATAGATATATCGTCTTCTGTTGATATCAATCTTTGTAAAATTTCTTTTTCAAAAATTAAATCAGAAAAAATAACAATTGTGTTTAGACTCGGGTCCATACCCAAAATAATAGAGTCGATTTGAGATGTTTTGCTATAATTTATATTCTTAATAATTTTAAAATTTTTAATATCCTTATAATCATCAAAAAGCTCTGATTTATATCCTGTTATTATTTTAAATTTATCTATATTATTTTCTTTAGCTCTATCAATACTCATTTCTAAAATAGTTTTATCTCTAATTTTCATAAGAGAAACTGGATAATTTTTTGCTATAAATGAGTCATTTCTTTTAAAATTTTTCTTAGCAGGAACTCCTGCGGCTGGGATTAATATTTGAGTATTTGACATATTAGTTTTTAAATAGTTTTTCTCATTATTTTTTAAAGTCTTCATTCCCTGTAAATCAAATACTTTTGCCAATGGTACAATGTTTTCTTCTATTGATGATAATTGTCCTTTTTTATTAAGTATTTCCAATGTTTCAGATACAGCCTTAATTGTGCTTCTTAAAACATGATTAGCATAAATGACTAGTTTAATTCCATATTTTGGCATTTCTTTTTCATTAAATTTTGGATAAGTGGTTGGAACAACTACAATTGGTATTTTTTTCTTAAATTTTTTACAAAATTCTAATATTTCTTTATTATCTTTTTTTTTTGAGTGTATTAATATAGCGTCGGCTCCACTATCTGTATAAGCATTAGCTCTTTTTAAAGCCTCTTTCATGCCCCAACCCGCAATCAAGGCTTCCACTCTAGCTATAATCATAAAGTCAGGATTTTTTTGAGTATTTTTTACAGCTCTTACTTTTCCACAAAACTCTTCCACGTCTGCTAAATCTTGTCTTCCTTCAATGAAACTGTTAACTTTAGGAAATAGTTTATCCTCAATACATATGGCTGCTATTCCAGCTTTTTCGTATTTTTCAATCATGTGTATAACATTATTAACATTTCCATAACCGGTGTCACAATCAGCTATTACTGGAAGAGATGTTGCCTCGTTCATTTCAACAGCTCTTTCTAAATATTCTGACATAGTAAGAATGTTTGCATCTGGCAAACCATGTGACGCAGAAATTTCAAGGCCTGAAGCCCAAACTCCATCAAAACCAGCTTCTCCGATTAACTTTGCTCCTAAACCATCATGTGCACCAACAATTCTAACTAATTTTTTTTTAAAAAGATTTCTTAAAATTTTAGATTTATTTGTTACAAACATATTTTTTTTAAATATTTAATTATTTTATTAGTATTATTTGTTATGGTATTTCTATACGTATTTAAAATTATATCAACTGAATTACCCTCTTGGTACATTTTATTAAAACCGACAAAATTTGTTATTACTTTATTTTTTGCTTTAGTATAATTTTTTTTGTGATCCCTGATCTTACAAATTTTTAACGGGCACTTTGTATAAACTTCAATTATTTCTTTGTTGTTCTTTTTAATTTTTTTTCTCCATGCAGCATTATGAGCTACTCCAGTAACAATTACAAATTTTCCAGATTTAAAAAATTTATTTGCAAATTGAATTTTTTTATCACCAGTCAAATTTCTTGATTTATTATCATATTTACTTAATTTAAATTTTTTTCTGAAAATATCTCCATCGATATATTTAATCTTATTAGCACATAATTTTTTCATTTTATTTTTTAATGAGAGAGCCAAGGTAGTTTTTCCTGAAGAGGGCAAACCAGTAACAAATAATATTTTTGGATTAAAATTAATTTTTTTCATTTTTAAAGAAAAATTCTAATTTTCTTTTTATATACATTTGATTTTTAAATGTTAATCCTGGATAAATAGGTATCGAGATTGCTGATTTATAATAATTTTCCATATTTTTATATTTAATTTTTTTAAACTTATTTTTATAATAGGGGTGTGAATAAATCGGCAAATAATGCAAGTTTACCCATAAATTACTTTTTCTAAGATAATTAAATAAGTCTTTATAAGTTTTTTTCGTTTTTAAGAAGTTAATCCTGATTACGAATAAATGAAAAGAAGATAGACATCTATTAATTTTTTGAGGCAATACTATTGGTAAATCATTAAGAATTTTATAATAATTATCTGCAATTATATTCCTTTGTTTAATAAAAAAATCTAGTTTTTTTAATTGACTGATACCAAGAGCCGCATGAATGTCTGACATTCTATAATTATACCCTAAAGTCTGTTGCTCATAGTACCAAGGTTGGTTAAGAAATTTTTTTTTAAATCTATTATTTTCTTTTGTTATTCCGTGAGATCTTAATAGTAGCATTCTATCTTTTAATTTTTTATTATTAGTTAAGCACATTCCGCCTTCTCCTGAGGTAATTATTTTCACAGGATGAAAACTAAAAACTGTTACATCTGAATACTGACAATTACCAATACAGCTACCAAGGTATTTTGAACCTATTGCGTGTGAGGCATCTTCAATAATTTTAAAATCATAAATTTTAGAAAGCTTAAATATTTCTTTTAATTCACAAGGAAACCCAGCAAAATGAACTACAATAATTAATTTTGGTAACTTTTTATTTTTTTTTGCTACAATAAGTTTTTGCTTTAAATCCTTAATAGACAAATTGTAAGTATCTTTATCAATATCTATAAAATCTACTTCAGCATCAAGATATTTTGCACAGTTAATAGAAGCTACAAATGAGTTAGCAGATGTCCAAACTATATCTTTTTTTTTATACCTATAGACATACATGATATATGTAATGCGCTTGTTGCACTGTTTACCGCTATTCCATATTTGCTTCCAACTTTTTTGGAAATTTTTTTCTCAAATTTTTCAACATTTGAGCCTTGGGTTAAAAAATCAGATTTTAAAACTTTTGTTACAGCGTCTATATCTTTGTTATCTATCTTTTGTCGACTATAGGGTAGGACTTTCATCATATTTTATTCTAAAATTTATACCAATATATTTTAACAAGATCACTATAATCATTGATAATCTTAATTTAGTAACTTTTTAATCTCTTTTATATTTAAAAATTTTGGATTATTTCCAGATTCATAGGAAAAATTAGATTTTACAAATTTTCCAACTTCATTATTAAAATTTTTTTTAAATTTTTTTTTTTGAACATCAAAATTTGTTGACGGTATAATAATATAGTGGTTTTTGAATTCTAGTGTCAGTCTAGAGTCATCAGCTGGGCATAATATTTCATGTAATTTTTCTCCTGGTCTTATCCCAACTATTTTTATTTTTTTGTTTTTATCAAGTGCTCTTGCAAGATCTAAAATTTTAATTGATGGTATTTTAGGAATAATTATTTCTCCAGCTACCATAAATTTGAAAGATTTAAAGACTAAATTAATGGCCTCATCGATACTAATTACAAATCTAGTCATTTTTAAATCTGTAATCGGAAAAAATTTACTTTTATCATTAAGAAGTTTTTTAAAAAAAGGGACAACCGAGCCTCTAGAGGCAAATACATTACCATATCTAAGAACTGAAAATTTTGGTCCATATAAACCAGATAAATTATTTGCAGCAATAAATAATTTATCAGAGGCAAGTTTAGTTGCTCCATATATGTTTATAGGGTTAGCAGCTTTATCTGTTGAAAGGGCAATTACTTTTTTTACATTACATTCTATCGCCGCACTAATAACATTTTCTGCTCCTGAGATATTTGTTTTTATACATTCGGTAGGGTTATATTCTGCTGATGGAACGTGTTTAAGAGCTGCCGCATGAACAACAAAATCTACGTTGCGCATAGCTAGTTTAAGTCTATCAACATCTCTTACATCACCAATAAAAAATCTTAAATTTTTCAAATATTTTTTGAAAATAATATCATTCTGAATCTCATATTGTTTTGTTTCATCTCTTGAAAAAATGATAACTTTTTTAGGTTTGTAAGATCTAAATAATCTTAAAATAAAGTTTTTTCCAAAAAAACCTGTTCCACCTGTTATAAATATAGTTTTATTATCAAACATTTAATTTTTTTCTGCTATCGAGATCATTGCTGTTGATTTTCCTTTTAAAAAATTCATAAATGAAAAATTCACAAATTGATGATTTGTAAAAGGTAATATACTAGATATATAGAATGAAAAAGGTATTTTCCAAAATAATAATGATTTATTTACTAACAATGGAACAACCTTTATAGTTTTAAATTCATATAGCTTCATTAAACTGCCTATAGACTTGTCTGTATAAGGTCTTACATGAGTTGGGTCATCATAAAAATTTCTAAATGCATATTTAAAATTAGGGGTAGCAACTATCAATATACCTCTTTTTTTTAGTACTCTATGTATCTCTCTTAAAATATTTGATGGATTGTTAATATGTTCAATTACACTAACTAAAGTTATTATATCGAATGTTTCATTATCAAATTCTAATTTATCATTTTCAAAATTAATACCGTCTTTGGAACCGTCTAGTCCAAAAGCTTTAAATCCATTTTCTTTACATACCCGCACCAACGATCCATCACCAGAACCTAAATCTAATAACGTAGATGAGGTATTCATATGATTTAACTTTAATAGACCCAAAAGTCTTTTAAAAGTAATAAAAATTCTTTTTGCATCCTCATGTTTTCCATTAAAGAGATTGGGCACAATTTCCTGATATTTTGAAAATAACTTTTTATTCATTATGTGGTGTTTTATATTATATGAGAATTGAACAGTAAAGTTATATAGCTATAGACTTAGAAAAGAAATGATAGACCGTTAATGATATAAGGAAATATTTAAATATTTAAAAAATTAATATTGATATTTTAAGTTATTATAAACTTAATTATTTATGTTTAATATTGAATAGTTTTAAAATAATTTTGACTTAATTTAGATGTTTTTCTTAAAGTTTTTAAAGCTCTACTCTGATTTTTTAAATTAAATTTTGGTGATATGGAGGTAAAACCAAAAAGTTCTTTCTGTTTTGTATTTAATAATTTAAAGATTTTTGGTCCACATTTGGTCCAATCAGTTGAAGGTTTGATCCACCATCTCTTATAATGACATAAAATTCCCCATCGTTTTTTTGAATTAATATTTTTTCCAATTTGATGCCAACTCTGCCCTAAAAAAAAGATTATTGATCCTTTTTTTGCTTCTACGTATTTGTAATCATTTTTAGTTTTTTTTAAGAAATTTTTTGCATTTTGAATTCGAACTCCAGATAAATGACTTTTAGGCCAAACTTTTGTAGCTCCATTTTCTTTTGTAAATTCATTTAGACAATAACAAGCCACTACATCAGTGGTATCTTTAATTGATGGGGTTGCAAGATGAGAATCAATATGAACTAAACCAGAATATTTTTTTTTTACATTCATGGCGCTACTTACTTGACAGTTATCTAGAATAAAAGTTTCTTTAAAAATACCATTCAGCACTTTAATTATTAATTCTTTATCTATTAATTTTAAAAAGTTTTTGGGATCTCTTAATGGTAAATCTCTTATTATAAGTTGTCCATTTTTGGAGCCTTCATCATAAAAATTTTTGTTATTCTTTATTTTTTTTTTTAACTTGTCTAAATGTTGTATTGTTATGTCACATTCTTTAATACTTAAAACATTGTTAACTATATAATATCCATCAGCGAATAGATTTTTAATTATTTTTTTTATCTCAAGATTTGTTTTTTTCATTTTTTGTAAAAAATTTTAATTTATAATTAATACTCTTCCATTTTGGTAAATCTAAACATAAATATATAGCATTTAACAAGTCTTCATTTAAACTATTATTTTTGTCATATTCATCAAAAGAAATCTGTTGAAATCCAAATTTACTATGTAATTTAATTATAGAAGAATTATGTCTTAAAACATAACAGAATAAATTTTTTAATTTATAAAAACTAAAAAAATAGTCTATAGCTTTAAATTCTACTGAAGCACCCAATCCAATAAATCTTTCTTTATCAGATATGTAATAAGACCACTCTCCCGATAATAAATTTTTATTATAATTGCTAAGGCCTAAACCCCCAATTATTTTATCTTTATATTTAATAGAATAAAAAAAATTAACTTTAGAATTTTTAATTTTATTAACCCAATTTATATGATCTTTTAACAAAATTTTTTTGTTTGATCTCATATGTCGTCTTATACTGTCTTCATTTCTTATATCTCTAATTGTTTTTACTTCTTTAAACGTACAGTCAGTAATATTTTTAAAATTTAAATTATCTAAAATTTGTTTTAAGTTCATATATATTAATTAGTTCTTTTATTATTTTTTTATTACTGAATAAAGGTTTCCATTTCAAAGTTTTTTTTGTATAATTATTCCTTATATTCAGGTTTAATGGATTGTGTTCATTGATATAGTTTTTCTTAGAAAAAATAATCGTTAATTTTTTTTTTAAATTTTTTTTAATAAAATTGGCTATAAAAAAAAGCGATACAGGTTTATCGTTATTAAATATATTTAAAATTCTGAAACCTGTTTTACCTTGATTGATGCAAGCATTAAGGGCTTCTAGTAAATCAACCAGATAAATAAAATTAAAATTTGCTTTTTTTTTGTTTACGGTGATCTTTTTATTTTTAATTGCACTAACAATCATTGATGAAATTAGGTTTTTTGAGTTTTGAGCAATGACCCTTGGTATTCTTAAAATATCAATATTAACACGGTTCTGTTTATAAAAATTATATAAAATTTTTTCAGAAAGAAGTTTAGAAGCTCCATAATAGTTTTTAGGACTTGGTTCAAAAGAGTGCGCTGCGTGTAACATCTTTGTGTTGTCTTGATAAACATGTTCTGTTGAGGTGAAAATTATTTTTTTTATACTATTTTTTTTTTATGACTTTCAAAAAATTAATAAGAGTTTCACAATTCACATTTATATAATTTTTTAGATTTTTTATATTAAGGCTATTTGGGCCACCTGTTTGTCCAATTAAAAAAATTGCCATATCAATCTTCTTAGGTATCTTCTTTAATTCCTTATTTTTTAATAAATCACATTTAATGTATGTAGCATCTTTAAAAAGATTTTTTTGAGGTAAATTTTTGTCTAATATGAATATATTATTATTATCAATTATTTTAGAAATAAGATTACTACCAATATTTCCTGAGCCACCTAATAATAAAATATTTTTAGATTTCATTTACAAAGTCTTTAATTCTTTTTTCGAGTTTTGGGATTTTTAATTTAGGAAACTTTTTAAAAAATTTTCTTGATGAATAATTATTTTTTTTATTTATAATTTTATTTTTTTTACCTAATAAAGTATTATAAAAATATTCTATAGTGGTTTTAACAGGACTCGTTAAATTAAAAACTCCTTCAGCTTTTTCAAAAGTTTTAACTATAAGGTTAGAAATATCTTTAGTGTGTATTAAATTTAAATTTAAATTTTTATTATAAACTTTAAATTTTTTTTTTTTATAATTTAATAAAAATTTCTTTACTAATCTCTGTTTTTTCATTTTTTTTCCATAGACATAACCTAACCTGTAACTAAGAAAGCTAATATTATTATTTTGAGAATATATTCTAAGAATGTTTTCTTGCATATATTTTGACAAAGAATAACCACTACTTGGTTTTAAAAAACTATCTTCAATGTTTATTTTTTTATTATGGCCATATAAAGAGCACGATGAAGCAAATATTATTTTTTTAATTGGTAACTTTAAATTCATCAATAAATTGATTAAGCCATGTACATTAGTATTTTTGCACTGTTTCCAACTAGACTCTTCTTCTTTAATTGGCACATAACTTGAAAAAAAGAAAAGGTAGTCAATTTTTTTTAGTTTTATAGATTTGCATAATCTTAATTTTTTTTTATTTAAGTCAAAATAAAAAAAGTGATTTTTTTTGACTTGTTTATTTTTTTTTCTAGAAAAAAAATATGTATTGTGTTTTATATCTAGATCATTCACTAAATCTTGCGCTGCAAAACTTGAGCTTCCAAAAAAAAATATGTTCATATCGATTTTTTTATACTAAATTAGGATAAATGAAAACTTTCATATTTATTCCTGATACGAATAATAAAGCTGGACTAGGACATCTATATAGATGTTTTAAATATTCAAATTTTGTTAGACAAAAATATCAAATTATATTTTTGATCAAAAAAGACTTTGATAAAAAATATTTGATTAAAAAAAACCAAAAAAATCAAAAAATTAAATACTTTTTTTATTCAAATCTTGAGGACTGTTTAATACTACTTAAATGTAAGTATAAAAAAATTATAACTTTTTTAGATACCTATAATTCTGTAATTAGAAGAATTAAATATAAAAAATATTCCGATAAACACATAAATATTTTAGATTTTAAGGCAAAATTTAATTCTGATTATATAATTGATCACACTTTTGATAGAAAAGATACTTTTCATAAAAAAGATGTAAATATTAAGATTGAGATTGGCCTACTTAACTTTCCAATATTTAATGTTTTAAAAACTTCAAAAAAAAATTTAATATTGGTAAATTTTGGATCTATTAAAAATAAAAATTTAGTTAGGAATTCATTAATTTTTTTAAAAAAACTAAATTTAAATAAATCTTACAAGATAATTCTTATAGATAAATTTTTTTTAAGCAAAGATATTACAAGTATTGGATTAAAAAACAAAATTTTTCATTATAAATTTTTAGAAAATATTGATAAAATTTATGTGAATACTTTCTTTTCTATAGGAGCCTGCGGTATCTCTCTTTATGAAAGAAGTTTTTTTAATATACCATCTATTTCTAAGTGTGTAGCGAAAAATCAATACTATAATTTCAAAAATTTTTACTCTAAGGGTTGTATTTTAGACTTTAATAAAATAATTACATCAATTACAAATAGTTCTATTAATAATGAAAAATTCTTTAAAGAAATTAACATGGTAAAAAAAAATTTAAGAATATATTTTGACTATAAAAAAAATAGAAATCACTTACACTCACTATTTAATAGATTTTAAATAATGTTTAATTTAAATAAATACTTCACTTCAAAAAAACCATTACGTCCTTTGGTGATTGCAGAAGTATCTGCTAATCATTGTGGAAAGAAATCATTATTTCTCAAATCAATTAAATCTGCTGCAAAAAATGGTGCAGATATTATTAAAATTCAAACATATGAAGCTGGTGATATAACTATAAATAAACCTTATAAAATTAAAAACTGGGATAAAAAAAAGATATGGAATTTATACTCTAAGGCTCAAACTCCTTATTCTTGGCACAAAGATGCTTTTGTATTAGCTAAAGAGTTAAAAGTTGAATTATTTAGTTCTCCATTTAGTGAAAAAGCTGTAGATTTTTTACAGTCTTTCAATGTCAAACTTTTTAAAATTGCTTCTTTTGAAATCAATGATTTGAGATTAGTAAAAAAAATTGCTCAAACAAAAAAACCTGTAATAGTTTCAACGGGTATGGCCTCATTAAAAGAAATTAAAGTGTGTGTAAAAATGATAAATAAATATCACAATAAGATTGTTCTAATGCATTGTGTTTCTGGATACCCAACTCCAGAAAAGGAAGCTAATCTTAAAAGGATATTAACTTTAAAAAATCACTTTAAAAAAATAAATATTGGTTTATCTGATCATACAAATGATATAAATACATCAATTGCTTCAATTCCCTATAACGTAGTTTTTATTGAAAAACATTTTATTTTATCAGAAAAACTTAAATCTTTTGATAAGAAATTCTCTATTAACCCAATTAAATTAAGAGAATTAGCTAAGATATCTAAAATTATTTTTTCTTCTTTGGGTAATGGAGATTTTAAAATTCAAAAAAATGAAAGATCTTCTTTAAAATTTAAAAGATCTATTTTTTCTATTAAGAAAATAAATAAAGGTGAAAAATTTACAATCAATAACATATCCACGTATAGACCAAAAGTTGGGTTAAGTGCCGAGTTGTTTTTTAAAGTTTTGGGTAAAAAGGCTAAGAAAAATATTAATTCTTACACACCAATTTATTCTAGTTGTATTTGATCTACTACGGTAATAAAAATAATTGTATATTAAACGTTTTTTTATTTATGATCCTTATAAAATTTAGAATTTTTATAAACATCAAATTTATTAATTTGACTTTATATATATAGGTTTACTGTAGTCTATTCTGAGTTTTTTTAATAAATTTTTAAATTATATAAATTGCTTTATAAAAAATTGACGTGCAATGGATCTGGTCCAGATTGTCGGGATATTTTGACCAAACCTTTTAAGTGACTAT
>MDTF01013205.1_pt1 | contig 15854 bp, 12 predicted proteins | sample 811191 | NCBI WGS metagenome assembly MDTF01 (sample SAMN05326649, study PRJNA326480) | marine metagenome | isolation source: seawater | place: Southern Ocean | collected 2011 | reverse complement strand
CCCTTCTGTTCCTGTACAACCCGTTTCATCGGCCTGTTGCACACCTTGCGCTTCAGAACCGTTTGACCCTGTATAGTTAGAGTAAAAAACTTGTCCAACAGAATAACTAGAAGAGCCTCCGCTGCCTATGGCGTCACCGCCAGAAGCGTTCACTGATTCTTGAGCATGTATCTGTAGCGTAGCTGAAATTACTGACAGAAGAACCAAGGCAACTTTAAGAAGATTCATTTTCTTTGGATTAATTATCGGTGCCACAAATTTAAACTAAAATAGTGGAGTTTAGATGTTAGTAGGTGAAAATGAGTTTTTGTCGGCTTTTTTTCAGGGTTAAGCGAGAATTACGGCTAGAAATAAAACATGAAACCACCTCTTTAGTTGGGTTTTAGGAAGTGATTTATAAGATATAGTTGAATTATTGAAAAGTAAAACACGTTATGGGACTTTTAATAGTATCTAAAATACATAGAATGCCGACTTTTAGTTCGAGGTGGTGCTAAATGCGACCATCCAAAAGAGTAAAGACCATTCTAAACTCCTTTGATTCGTTCGTATAGATTTTTATAATTCTTGACAGGGCCTCTTTGTTCTCCAGAATAGTCGATTTTTATAGTAGAGTCTTGTAGGCTGTTCAAATTGAATGTGAGGGGATATACAAATTCTGGCTGTCCCGTGTAGTTTACAGGGCCATATTTTATGGCGTATATTTTCACATTGCCGTTTTCATCTTGTTTAATTAATGGGAAATCTTGGGTGTATTCCAGGTAGTACTTCACCAATTTATGTTCACTTAGTTCAGCTATCAGTTCATGCGCACTTTCTTCATAATAAAACTCGATATGTTCTCTGTGATCAAACAAACTGTATGTCCCCAAATAGTATCCTTCAGATGTTTTGGCTATACCGTGCCATAGAATGGAATTAAGCGGTGTGGGGGTCACCATGAGTTTGTCATAGTCTATATTTTCGCGTTGCAACGCCTTTACAAAGTGATGATTAGCTATTCCCTTAGAAACGAAAGTCCAACTCATGTAGAGGGTAGAAATCACAATAGTTAGATTTAATACTCTCTTTCTACCAGAGGAGGTGGAGTTCTTAATCAACAGCACGACAACTCCAATTAACAAGATCATGGTGTAAATCGGTTCGATGACGTGAATATTATTGGTAGAGAAAAGATGGCTGCTGAACGGGCTGAGGAGTTTAGTACCATAGGTCGTGCACCAATCCAAAAGTGAGTGTGTCATAATAGAGAGGAAAAAGGCGAGCATCCATTTGACCTGTGACTGTTCTTTCTTATAAACTCTATGGAATAACGCTCCTAGTATTAAACTCAAAACGACAGCTAAAACTATTGAATGAGAAACACTCCGATGAACAGAAAAAAACGCCACTTCATTAAAGAATGGCGAGAGGAAGACATCTAAATCAGGAATAGTACCTGCGATAGCTCCGATAAGTAATGACTTTTTACCTATTTCTTTGTCTTTAACCAGAGCAAAGGTGGTAGCGCCTAGTAATGCTTGAGAGAGTGAATCCATCTATCTATTTAAGTGTGTTTCCTTCTTTCTGACTCAACGAGAATTGGGGTTTAAATGTAGGGCTTTAATACTAAGGTAAGTGGCTCCTCTTTTCTAGACTAATATTTCATCATTTAACTAATAAAATGTAAGTAATCCTTGTGAGAATGGTGTTTTCATTCAAAAAAATAACACGGAGTATTAGAAGTTTTCCTTTTAGCCGAAGGTTCTTTAAATTGAAATTAATAGGTCCTCAATCCAATAACGAAAGTTAAAGTTTTGTTTAATGGTCATTCTAGCAATTCAATCTTGCGAGCTAGAGCCATCTGATAAAAAAGGAAAATCGGTTACCATTCCATTCGAATCAACCCGTCATAATTTATGAGCTTAAAGGCACTCCTAAATCAAACGGATACGCTGGATTTAATGTTTTATAAAGCGGCCAGTGATTTGTCCTTGACTAAAGCAGCTACGTAGCATGTAGAAAGCTGTTATGAAAAGTAATTATAATCATTTAGACATGTAAAGGTGATTTCAAAAGAAACTACCAGACAGCTGGACTAGTTCTTACTTCTTATTTCAGCGAGTGCTTTAGCTTATTTAAGATTTTTTTTGTGGTGCTTAAGTACTCTATTTTTTGGTTAGCTATAGTGTACGATACCACTGAACAGTTGGTATTGGAGCCGGAAGAACTTCGCCATCTGCCATTATTCCAGTGAAACCGAATTGGACAGCGGTATTTTCAGTTTTATGCCACCTAATCCCTGGAATGATCAAGGCGAAACCTCGCTTTCTATTTTCCTCAGTTACTGTCCTTGGTTCATAAATTCCAGTGGTTTGGTTTTCAACTAAAATCTCGGATGTGCTCGTTGTTGTTTTACCAGGAAGCAGGATAAACGAATCCAAAATCAAACTAATTTTATTAGAAATCTTGACCATTCCCGCTATGCTTGAAAGGCCTCTGCCGTCTATACTGCCTTCACTCTAAACAGCACCGTAACCTCCAGAAAGCGCAAGGTTTTTCTTTCTATCACCAATAGAAATGGTTCCGAAAGGAAGAAACCCACCAACATCTGGCGCCGCCCAAGATGCTGTCCCTACTAATGCGCCTAAAGCGAATTGAGTTTTATCTCCAAGTTGCCAAGACTTTTTTATACTTGCGATTAAAGGAATTCCAAGCCAGGTAGTCATAACTCCAATACCTAAATTTTTTCCCACTCCAAATTGGAAGTCGGGTCCGAACAAATTCCACTGTACATAGTGATCTCCTTTTTTTATAGGCAGGCCGTTAGTGGTGAGAAAGTAACGCGTTGCAAATTTATCTTCACCAACAAATACTCCCTTGTTGTTGAAGTCAGAGGTGCTTAACTCTTCAATTTTTTCTATAATGTGTTGAGGAATGTATATTTCTCTTTTGTCTTTAGTCAATAGTAAAATTTCTCTTGAATCTTGCTTCAGTATTATACCGATTAATTTACCGCCATCGGTTTTGGTTATTCTGTGTAGAACAGTATCTTGTTTAACTGCTAATTGTTGTGTAGCCGTGGAGTCAGTTTGAGAAAACGAGAGACTCGTAGCCATGGCGAGTATTAGAGTTAGAGCTAATTTTTTCATGTGGGGCTTTTTGGTCGAAAATAGCATTAATTTCGAAATAACCACCAAATCAGATTAGAAATAGAATGTAATAAACTGTAATTCAGTATTTTGTAATTTAGTCTAGGCAAATAAACTTATCCATTAGTCCTGCCTTATTTCATGAGTTATCTTCTATTTTTGCACGAAATAATTCAAGCAACTAAAGCGCAAAGGCATTCTGCACATTTGTAGCTCGCCATTTCCAGAATACATCACGATATGATTAAGATAAAGCTAAAAAAACCAACACTCGTTTCATTCGATAAGAACACAGGACTAAACTGTAAAATTTCACATCAGACGTATGTTGAAGAAACTTTAGGTCTAAAGCTACCCGTGAAGTTTAGCTTGCTTATGAGTTTGACAGAGAAGAGTGAAGATGGAAAACTATTAATGCCAGTAGATGGGATTAAAACTTCTGGTAAAGAAATAGCTTTGGAAATTGGCGAAATAAACGCTCATTTCTCTAGGACTAGTCAATTGGCAGAACCTCTTTTTGGCAAGCTTAAAACAGTGAATGACAGCCTGAAGTCAGAAGCTGAGTTGAAGTCTATATTCGATAAGTATGATAATGCAGAGAAAGTTTACGCCAAGCTAGACTTCATGTCTCATAGGAATTTATTAAGTGACATTATCAAGTCGAAAAAGATAGAAGGATTAAATAAAATTAATGCTCAATATCACGTAAAGCTAGTACGTTCAGCACTTACTGATTTTATTTTGGAAAGTAATAAATATGCACAGGGAGAACTTCTTCTTTGGTATCCTGAAAGAAAAACACTGCTTGAGTATAGAAACTCAAAGGGAGAAACAGAATATTCTGGATTGACCGCAGAGGTATTAAACTCCTACTCTGAGTGTGCTATCAAGCTCGATAAGTACTTGACAAGCATTTTAGGGTAAGATCTATTAAATTTATTTTGTTGTCTAGTTGGCGATACCTAACGATTAGCAGCCTTAAGGACGCCTTGTCGGGTTCATCGTTTTGTTAATGCCTTAGTTTGTCTTTGAGATTTTTTCATTGACGTTTGTTCTTGTAAGGCTGGTCAATTTGAGAATGCTAACAAATTCAATTGATTAAATTTACAAGCGAATTCCTAAAGCGCGAATCAACTATCCATTTTTATGAACACTAAATCATTCTTCACTATTCTGCTATTAATTGGCTGCTCTTTAACGGGTTTTGCTGCGCATAACTTGGCAGGGGAGATTACTTATAAGAAAGTATACCCAAATAATCCAGCCAACCACGAGTTCGAGATAACAGTGAATACCCAACATACAGCTAGTTCATCTGAGGATAGGCCTTACTTATATATTCTCTATGGTGATGAAGAACAGAATGCCGCGTTGGATAGTATAGAACGGATTGAATTTTTTATACTTTCAGAAATAAAATACTGCACCTATAAATCTTTTCACACGTATCCAGGTCAGGGAGAATTTTTTATTCAAATGGAGGATCCTAACAGGTCAGGAGGCATTCTGAACATGGAGGAGTCTATCAGTGAGCCATTCTTTCTTGAGTCTAAATTGAGTATTACCGGTGATGCGGTAGCTACGAATGAAAACTCTGTAGTCTTGCTTAATAGCACTGTTCCTAGTGCGTGTATAGATGAAACATGGACCTTTAACGCGGCTGCTTTTGATGTCGATGGAGATTCATTGGTATATGAACTTGTGCCTTGCAAAGGGGCAGGCGGACAGGAGATAAACTCTTGGAGTTTACCTGATCAAATTCCTGGTTTCACTTATAATGGAGATATCTATTTGTATACTGATGGAACCATTTTTTGGGAAATTCCTCTGATAATGGGGTCATATAGTTTCGCTCTAAAAGTCACTGAGTATAATAGCCAAGGCGTAGAGGTTGGTTATGTAATCAAGGATTTTACTGTGGTGGTGGAGACTTGTTCAGAACCTCCCGCAGAGTTTTCTGAATCTATTCAAGACATCTCAGTCTATCCATGGACAGAGATTGAGCTTGAATTATTACTAGAGGACGTTATACCGAATTTAGCTATGACAGCTTCAGGTGGTCCCTTGACCGATATGTATAATACAGCTAGCTTTGAAGTTTCCACTGAGGTAGATCAAGTTATAGGAACTTTTAATTGGACTCCTAATACGGGTGATGTGAGAGATCAGCCCTATTTAGTGGTGTTTAATTCCTTAGCCGATGGAGTTGGAGGAGAAGGTACCGAAGTAGTGCAGATAACAGTCTTGGATCCAGGAGAGAACTCTATTCGTTCAATAGAGAGTTCGAGAATAAATGTATTCCCCAATCCAACTTCTAATTCAGTGACATTAGAAATGGAAGGAGTAGAGGGACAGGAGTATAACCTGTATAATTCACTAGGTGAAATGCTTATTTCTGGGAGTGTAACTCAAAAAAGTCAAGTCATAGATATCTCTAGTCTTTCGGCAAATGTGTACTTTTTAGGAATCGAGAACAATGTGATTCGATTGGTGAAGACCGATTAAATTAAGGACGGCTAACTTTTAAGCGCAATCGGCAGGTTACTTTTTGTTCTTTTATTGATTAATAAGCAGCAGCAGATTAGAAGGGTTTTTCTTGAATTATATCAACTCTGTTCATTCTTGTTTAGTTTTAAAGCTAAAAAATAGATTTTAAATCCGAGTTCATCAGACTCTCCTTTTACCTCAAAGCCAAATCTCTTATAGATGTTTAAATTTTCTTGAGTAGAGGTTTCTGTATAGATGGTAATGGGTTCGTCATTGTACGTTTTTAATAACTCCATAATCATTCTTACACAGGTGCCTTTACCATTTACGCTACTGTGCGCAGCCATGGCAGAGGGGTATACATGGTTTTTGTCCGTATGAAAGCGGTCTATAAGCTTTTGGCGTTGCAATATTCTTGGGATATTCAAGAACCCTATACTCAAATACACTGTTCTGAGCTTTTTTAAGAAGAGTCCTAAGGAATACTGCTTCTTCGATGATCTATCCACCAGTATGCACCCTTTTTCATTACTGGCTATATAGATTTCTCCAGTGATGATGCTTTTATCGAATAGGTAATTAAACAGATGTTCTGCACGCTTTTCTCTGTTGTGCTCACCCTTAATAAAATAATTGAGAGAATTTCCTTCTTTGATGTCAATAAAGGCAGACATTAAAATATCTACAACTAGGGCTTTATCAATTTTAGTGGCTCTTCGCATTAATAGTTCGTGTAATAATCTAAGTACTTCTAGTTTTGTGAGCCTTATAATGTAAAAATTACTATCCTGATTTGAATTGGTATAAAATCTACACTGCAAAGATGGCGATACATTGGCTTAAAAGAAAGAAACCTTACCTGCTATTTTTAGGCACTCTACTTAAATCCAAAGTTACCATTCATGGCTAATTAGTCAAATCGCATTTAATCACAGATAGATTTTTAAACTAGACTAGGGTCTAGTACCTATTGATTTGAGTGCCTGCACCTATTTAGTAAAGTCTAAAGTCCATGTACTTTTGACAACGAATAAAACACGCTAGCAATGGCTTGTGAATAAACTAATCAAGGGCCTAATTACATTTAAATTAATAATGATGAGACTAACTTTTAAAATAGGTGTAGCTTTTTTACTTTTAGCTACAACCACCCAACTGTTTGGGCAAACTAACTTCACAGGAGCGAATAGTAATGAGTGGTTTGACGCAGGAAACTGGGATAATGGAATTCCAGGAAGCTTGAATAATGAAGCAATTATTCCCGTTGGCATGTATGCTGTGACTTCTTCAAATGCTGATTTGATTGATGATTTTGACATTACCAACTACGGAACCCTCGAAATCAACGCGGCACTAACCTTCGATGATTACTTCGGTTATGGGTTTTTGAAAAACTACGGAACCATCGATAATAACGGGGTAATATATTCATCAACTTTTATTGGTACTGAGGCTATCGTTAACATCGGAACCATCAACAACAGCGGGACTATCAGCGGGAACATCATCAATAGCGGGACCATCAACAATAGCGGGACCATCAACCTCTTATGTTTGTCCTTTATTGGTAACAGCGGAGACATTTACAACCAATCTGGCGGGACCATCAACAACAATGCTGATTATTATTCCAACAGTGGGGATATCTACTCTTGCTATGGAACATTTAGTGGTGCTCTTCCAAATGGTAATCCAGTTATAACACTGGAGGAGTGCGGAGTATGCGGGGGCGTTGCCGGATGCATAGATGCTGGAGCATGTAATTACAACCCAGCAGCTGATTGTGATGATGAATCTTGTGTTTTTCCTGATGGATGTACCGATTCAATAGCATGTAACTACGATTCTACTGCGGTTTGTGATGATGGATCTTGTGTGCTTCCCGGATGTATGAACATATTTGCGTGTAACTACGATTCTACTTCGGTTTGCGATGATGGTAGCTGCGATTACGTCTCGTGCGCAGGCTGCAAAGCAGAGAACGCTTGCAACTACGATGCTACGGCAACAATACATGATGATAACTGCGATTACACTTCGTGTGCTGGATGTACCTATCCTGAAGCACCAGAGTACGATTCGACTGCAACGATTGATGACGGTTCGTGCAGTGTTGATTTGTGTAAAGGAGATTTCACAGGTGATGGTTTTGTAAACGTGGATGATTTAGGAGGATTCCTTGGAGCCTTCGGTACCTCTTGTGAAATTAACTCTTTTGAAGAGTAACTCTTTTGAATAGGCTTTAATATAAGTAAGGGAAAATCATTAAATATAGAACAAGGAGAGCATTAGCTCCTTGTTTTTTTGACCCTATTAAATTGAGGGGGTGTAGGGTTTAAAACCGGCACCTTATATGGCACTGGCCATAAAATGAAACTGCTGTCAGCGGATATGGGCAAATAATAACGATGAATAGTAAAGGACGATAGCGCCAGATTAAGTAAGGATTTATCAGTACATCTTTTCCGCTAGACGTTACTCAAACAACACGCGGTGTAAAAGCAACCCAGAACCTGGGACTATGTTATTCATAGCTTCTCCGTCTGAATGAGTTAAGTACTCTTCTAGCTCGTTTACTGTCAGTTTTCCTTTTCCCAATAGTTCCAAGCCGCCCATGATTAAACGGATTTGGTACCGCATAAATCCTTTGGACTTTATCTTTAAGGCATACGTGTTATCGGGAGTTGTGGGTGAGCTGAATCTATCTGACTTGCTGATTCCAATAGCTAAGATTTCTCGTGTAAAATCCTTATCTAGCTTGGCGTCTGCCGTGAATCTTCTGAAGTTGTGCACCCCTTGGAATAACGCGGCTGCAGCTATCATGGAATCTATATCCATCTCTTCTCCTAAATCAGTTATTAATGGAGCTGAAAAGGGGTGAGGCTTCTCTCCAAAACTGAAATAGTAATGATACTCTTTTACCTTGGCATGCTGAATGATGTTAAACTCAGCAGTGGTTTCAGTAACACTTAGCGCCCGTATATCTGAGGGTAGGTTTTTATTCAATAGACTTAAAAACGCTATAGGCTCTAACGATTTAGTTAAGAATAATTCTAGTACGAAATCATCTGCTGATACTCGGGCATCTGTTCTTCCGCAGCCCAGTGTTCTGAAATCTGTATGACCCGTTATGAATTCGATGGTTTTATCCACCATTCCTTGAATGGTTTTTAGCTTCAGCTGCTTCTGCCATCCGTGATAACGGAAACCTAAAAACTCTATTCTGATGATGTAGTAATGGCTGAATTTAGACAAGGACCTAGAAATTATAGCTCAAAGATAATCTTAAAAGCAACTTTTGAGGAATATAAGAAGAGTTCAATACACCCTGTTTTAACGCTTGGAAAACAACTGTTAGTTCACGATGACACAACCGAAGAGCTTCACCTTGCTAGTTGGACTTGAACAAATCCTCGTACATCTTCTTCGTTTTCTCTATAGCCTGTGTGTGATTAAGTACAGTGGCTATTCTTTTCCGAGCATTTTCGCCTAGTTTATTGCAAAGCGCCCTATCGTTATACACCTTAAGTATGGCCTCGCGCAGAACTTTTCCATTTCTGGAGGGCACGATAAGTCCACTTTCATTCTGTACCACCAATTCTGTATTCCCCGGAATATCTGTAATGATAGGAGCCACGCCTAGCGACATAGCTTCTATTACAGACTTGGTAATAGACTCTCCATAGATAGACGACAACACGAAAACATCTGTGCTAGAAACGATGTTTAGCACATTTTTTCTATGTCCTAAGAAATGGACGTGACTCTTTTTATCTCCTTGAGCGAGTATTTTCTGGTTTTTCTCGTTATCCATATCATTTCCTACAAGCAGAAGATGAATCGGTAACGCATTAGAAATTTCATTAAATCCTTCCAGTAGAAAATTGATTCCTTTCATCTCCCTGTTGTTAGCCACATTCACTAGCAGAAAGCTATCCTCAGGAATTCCTAATTCTTTTTTTATATCATACGGCTCATAACCCTCGTACCATTCTACGTTATGTCCTTTATTAATGGTAATAGTCTTGGGCGTTACAAAAAAACCTTTGCTCTGTATATACTCCTCTACGCCTATAGAATTACAAAAAATCTTATCGACTCTTGGGTTCAAGTATTTCCAGTAAGCAGTAGGATCCCACCAGTTGATGTTTCCTGCGTAACCTCTGTATAACAGTATTTTAACAGGAAGCTTTTTAGCTGCCTTTATGCCGTTTATAATGGCTTTTCCATTAAACAAGTGAAGCACATCTATTTTATGATTGATGACATATTCTCTAATTCTTTGGACTTCTCCCTTATCGAATTTTTTCTCTGGATGAAAATCCACTACGGTTACTCCAGCTTGTTTAAATTCAGGGACATGTTTAGAGTCTCCATAGGTCATCACGTGTACATTAAACCCTTTTTCAGCCAAGCCTTTAAATATGCTAGCTTCAGGCCTAGTGGAATGGTAATCTCTATAATTACTTATAACTAATACGTTAAGTGACATGTTCTGAGGTTTAAAAGACGCGCAGTGGTATCTGTAAATGTGCGCATCTTGGACAAATGTAGTTATTCACTTTAAGCTGAATAGATCAATTTTTTGATTTGCTCTAAAAAGAATCAACAGTGAAAATGGAAGAACAATAAAAGAGAGAATTAACGTACTAACTTGTCGTTACTTTGTAAGTGTAAATAGCAACAGCATGTTTAAAAAAATTCCTTGGAAAAAAGTACTATTGGGTCTATTGGTGGTATTTGTTTTAATTCAGTTTAAATCTACAGATAAGACAAATCCAGAAGTAATTCTAGAGAACGACTTCTTGGAAATGGCTGATGCTCCAGAAGGAGTGGTTGACTTAATGCACGCAGTCTGTTACGATTGTCACTCTCACTCTGTGCGCTATCCATGGTATGCCGGTATCGCTCCGGTTTCATGGTGGATAAAAGGTCATGTGGATCATGGTTTAGCGAAGGCGAACTATGCAGATTGGAATGCCTATACTAAGGTTGAAAAAGACAGTATTCTTACGGGAAGCAGTCGTTTTGTAGGCTTGAAGTGGATGCCTATTATTACTTATAAAATCAATCATTCAGAGGCTAGATTATCTTTAGAACAGAGAGAGATGCTTATTTCATTCTTTGATTCTGAGAAAGCCAAACTGTATGAGTAGTTTAAATAGTTGAATACCTAAGGCTGGTATGGTCAACTTCTAATGGCTTAGTTCCTCAGCTTAATTTATCTTGGATATGAGTTCCTGTTTATTGGATCTTATTGATTAAAAGAGCGTAAATCCTTTTTTGTTGTCTTCACAGGCATCACATTGTATCGTTAACAGGCACAATGAGTATTTAAATTCAGCACCACTTTCCGCTGAAATTAATAAAGAGGTTAGACAATCAGATAAAAGAGGAGAGATGCTATTGTTGGGTTTCCCTGCATTTACCAATGGATTATCTGGACGAATGAAGATGTTACTATCTGGGTTTGGTCTATTCGCTCTGGGTTATATCAACCTTTAGAATTTTTTTTTAAATTTCTGCTAGAAAGCTCCTATTAGAACATCTCTAATTGCTGGTCTTCATTGACTTTAGGCTCCTTGCGAACCCCATAGATGTCTAGCTGGTTATCCGTTACTTCTATGAGATTTGTTTTGGCCTGTTTTACTGTTGGTTCTGGCTTTATAGGCTCTGCCACTAAAGCCTTTCCAGGGTAATCGGGGTCTATACTCATTTGGATTAGTTGAGTCTTGGCAGTCTCTTCTTTCTTCTCTGCAGCTTCTATACTTGCCAGCATTTTCTCAGTATCGGAAACCAGCTCTTCCACCTTAGAAATGTCTTCAGGGCTAAGCACAGGAATTTTTATTCCCTTGTTACTTGGAGATAGGTACTGAGAAATCCAATTTTGGGCCATTAATAACGGCTCTTCATCTGCGGTGCAATAGGTGACTCTTCCTATTCTTTTAAGCTCAATGAGCCCCGCACTAGCTAACATTTTTAAGTGTTTAGTAATTCCTTGGCGGGTTATTTTAAATTCCTTTGAAACCGTGGAGATAGATTCTTTCTTTTCGCTTTTTAAAACCAAATCGAATATGGATCTTCGGGTAGGGTCAGAAATTGCTTTGAGTACAGAAGTTAATCTTTTTATTTCTTTAGGTTTCATGAAGGTTTCTAAGCGTTGCAATGATTTTTAGAACGGCAGCTAATCAGTTGCAAAGATAAAGACAAGTCGTCATTATGGAATGCTATTAAAGACTAAAGCAATCAACAAGTTTTTCACATGACGATTTTTAATGGTTAATTCTGATTGGGCAGGAGGATTCTTCATTGCCATCTATGACTGTTATGAAATAAGCCTACCGTTCCACTTTCCTTTAACCTGAGCGATCAGTCTGATTATATATGTAGGGCTAAGAAACGGGTTACATTCAGCACGACTATTGGGTATGATCAAGTGATTAAATTAGAACAACTGAATCTAATAAATCTTTAGTTTTACCCTCTCTATGAACAAGAATAAAAAAAGCAGAAAAGGATTCAAATTCCAGCCATATGAAGCACCCAATCAATCAAACTTTGATAAGTTGTTTGACGTGTTTAAAGAGCTCATTACGCATACTTCCGGAGAATTGGATGAGGCTATAGAATGGCTTGATACATTAGACAAAGAGTATAAGATTTCTGATGACGACTACTCTATGGATGACTTCTTAGAAGATTTAAAGAAAAGAGGCTACATAAGAGATGAGATTAAACCGGATGGAAAAGGGGGGATGGCCATTACAGCTAAAACCGAAAGAGCCATTAGAAAGGGAGCGCTAGAACAGATCTTTGGAAAGATTAAAAAGAAAGGAGCAGGTGCCCATAAAACCAACAAAATCGGTCAGGGAGATGAGTTTACTGGAGACTTGAGAGAATATCAGTTTGGAGATTCATTGGATAAAATTTCGATCACAGAGAGTTTAAAGAATGCTCAGATAAATAATGGAATAGGGGATTTCTCACTCACTGAAAACGACTTAGTGGTGGAAGACACGCAGCATAAAGCTCAGATGAGCACTGTGCTCATGATAGACATCAGCCACAGCATGATTCTTTATGGAGAGGATAGAATAACTCCAGCTAAAAAGGTAGCTATGGCACTGGCAGAGCTGATTACTACTCGTTACCCTAAAGACACGCTAGATGTGCTTGTTTTCGGGAATGATGCGTGGACTATTTCTATAAAAGATTTGCCGTACTTAAAGGTAGGTCCTTACCATACGAATACAGTGGCTGGTCTGCAGCTGGCTATGGATTTGCTGCGCAGAAAAAGAAATACCAATAAGCAGATATTTATGATTACAGACGGGAAGCCATCTTGTTTAAAAATGCCCGATGGAACGTATTATAAAAACAGCAATGGCTTAGATAGGTTTATAGTTGAAAAATGCTACAATATGGCTGCTCAAGCCCGTAAGCTACATATTCCTATAACTACGTTTATGATAGCCCAAGACCCCTATTTACAAAGTTTCGTGGAGAATTTTACCGCCTCTAATAAAGGAAAAGCCTTTTTTACTGGGCTCCAAGGATTAGGAGAGATGATATTCCACGATTATGAAACCAACAGAAAAAAGAGAATCAGATAAATGAATATCGATATTAGCACATTAGGAGAGTTAAAGAAAGCAGGATACACCTCTAAATCTATAAAAGAGGAGCTTAGAGATAATTTAATACTCAAACTGCAGAAAGGAGAAGAGACTTTCTCGGGGATTCATGGGTATGAAAACACGGTTGTGCCAGAACTTGAGAGAGCGATACTTTCTAAGCACAATATCAATCTTTTAGGTCTAAGAGGTCAAGGTAAAACTAGATTGGCTAGGCTCATGCTAAATCTACTGGATGAATATATTCCTGTGGTAAAAGGATCGGAGATTAATGATGACCCATTTAATCCAATTAGTTTACTGGCTAAAGATGCTATTTCTACGCAGGGAGACGATACAGAAATCACGTGGCTTCATCGTTCAGATCGATTCTTCGAGAAACTAGCGACTCCAGATGTAACGGTTTCTGACTTAATAGGAGATATAGACCCTATTAAAGCGGCCAACATGAAGCTGAGTTATGCCGATGAGCGTGTGCTACACTTCGGCATGATTCCTAGAGCGAATAGATGCATTTTTGTGATTAACGAATTGCCAGATTTACAAGCGAGAATACAGGTTTCGCTGTTTAATATATTGGAAGAAGGAGATATTCAGATTAGAGGGTTTAAGCTGAGAATGCCTTTAGATTTACAGTTCATATTTACGGCTAATCCAGAAGATTATACCAACAGAGGAAGCATAGTGACTCCACTAAAAGATAGAATAGGTTCTCAGATACTGACTCATTACCCAGAAGATATAGAAGTAGCCAGAACGATAACAGAGCAAGAGTCTTCTAAAAAAGAAGACAGAATAATTAAAGTTCACGTGCCAGATATAGCTATGGATTTACTGGAGCAGATAGGTTTCGAGGCTAGAGAAAGTGAGTTTATAGACCACAAGAGTGGTATATCGGCTAGAATGAGTATTACAGCTTATGAAAACTTACTCAGTACAGCAGAAAGAAGATCTCTACTTAATGGAGAAAAAGAAACGAGCGTGCGTTTTTCAGACATGGCTGGTATGATTCCATCCATTACCGGAAAGGTTGAGTTGGTTTATGAAGGTGAGCAAGAAGGGGCAGAGTATGTGGCTTACAGGCTCATAGGAGAAGCTGCTAAAACGTTATTTCCAAAGTATTTCCCTAAGATAGAGAAGCTGCAGAAGGAAGATGAGGCTACAGCGTATGATGGCATTCTAAACTGGTTCTTCGAAGAGTCTAATTTCGAGCTCCTGGATGAAAGTACGAATGCAGACTACGAAGGAAATTTAGATAAAATTAAGCCACTGGATGAGTTGGTTAGAAACTCGCTGGCTGAGCTTAAAGCAGAGGACGCTAATTTCTTTAAGGAGTTTGTGCTATGGAGTTTAGTAGAGTTTGATAAGCTGTCTAAAAAACGCTACACAGATGGATTTACATTTAACGACAAGTATAATGAGTATATCTCAGGCTTGAATTAAAAAGCCTTTTTTAATGGATATATAGGTAGATTTTATTTTCATAAAACATGAAGACCAAGCGGATTCGTCTGAATTGACTGGTTTGATTCAAAACCCACAACAGTTGTAAGCGTGTTTAGTGTAAAAAAGTGGGTTTCCTATTTCATTACATTTCCGACATCTGTCTAACGGGTATTCGGTTTTTAAATAGACTGAGGGGATTTTGCATAAAAGAGAAGTATTCGTCATTAAAAAAAAGCTTCATTAAGAGGAGATTTATAATCACTCATTAATGAAGCCTTATTTTTTTAACTACGAAAGTTAGTTGTACTTGCCGTTTTAGGAGGCGATAGTCTGCCAAACGATCATTAACTACTCGGTAACCATTTTTTTCTCAGAGCTACCGTCATCATAGATCTCTATAATAATACCACGGTAATCAGCTTCTATTTCTCTGCCTAAAACATCTGTGGTTTTGACTAGTTTCCTAGTATTTAAACTAGTTGTGACTTCTGTAACAGAGACTTCATCTATACATGAGCTATCAAAGAAATTCCAAATTTCCCTACTGGAATCTATGTCCATATTCCCAAATGCTCCGGGCCAGTCATGTCCTCCGCCATTAACTGTGTAAAGCCAAACCTGGAGACAATCATCTAGTTGACCATATTTCTCTATCGATACAGTACTTCCGTCTCCCTGGTCTATGTTAGGAGCGTCATATTCTTCCAGCAGGACCAAGCCTTGATTATTCACAAGGTAATCTATAGCATCTGGAATGCTCGGGTAGGCACCCCAATTATCATCGTTATTAGGGTCTCCCTCATAATACGTAACGTTATCGTTGGTTCCATGAATTTCTAAAACAGAAACAGGATAAGGAAGTGTGCATTCATCCATAATACTCTGCTTAAAAAATCCAGCAACAGGAGCAACTGCGCTAAAAGTATCACCAGCTTCACAGGCTAATAAATAACAAAAATCTCCTCCGTTAGAAAGTCCTGTGCAGTATACTCTTTCTGGATTTAAGGAATTATTAGACTGTAAATAGGCGTTCAAGTCCAGTAAAAACGCCACATCATCTACCGTTTCGTTATTCTGAAAATCATAATCTACATTAAAGAATGTATTTCCAAATGAGTCTTCTATTCCCTGAGGGTAACACACAGCAAATCCATAT
>MDTF01001917.1_pt1 | contig 15854 bp, 14 predicted proteins | sample 811191 | NCBI WGS metagenome assembly MDTF01 (sample SAMN05326649, study PRJNA326480) | marine metagenome | isolation source: seawater | place: Southern Ocean | collected 2011 | reverse complement strand
GTATGTCAGGGCAAATTACCGTATAATCATTGACTAATTTTGGAGCTATTTTATGCCACATAGCATGTGTCTGAGGATTTCCATGAAGCATTAATAAAGGAGGACCTTTCCCAGCTTTTCTATATCTAATTATACCTCTTTTAGTTTTAATAGTGAACAATTCAAAGTCAGAAAAAAAATTCAAGAACCTATTCCAATCATTTAATACAATTAAAATTATTTAAATATTTTTAATTTTAATTTTAATAAAATTGAATTTATTATCCATTTGTGATAATTAATTAATATACTTTTTACTAAAATTTTTATTTAACTATAATTATTAAAATTTGATAAATAATCAATTTAACAAATATTATATAGTATAAAGGAATTGATTTAAATGAACTTTTTTTTTGCTTTAACAATTAAAAATTTAAAATGTTCTTTAACTATTCCTAAATTTACTAATGAGGGTAAAAAATTAAATGATATATCTGCGTTTAATTTTAAAATTATTATAGTTTAAGTTGTTATTTATTCTATTTTTTATGTATGTTTATTTCGTTGGCAGTAAATTAAAACATAGAAAAACAAGACATTTGAAGTCTAGTAGTTGGTCATCCAATATTTGTCAATCCAAAGTTTTTTCTAGAATATCATGCTATAGTAAATAATAAATAAATATACATAAGAGTAATTTTAGAATTTGGAAGGATATAAAACATTAATTAATAGGGTAATTATATACATGATAAAAATTTATATTTCTTATAAAGAAATAATGTAATGTAAATTATTTGTTGATCTTTAACAGTACCTAAATTAAAGATTAACGTCTTATATTTTATGTTATATTGAGTTAATTGTATTCAAACTTACTCAAAAACAATTTTAAATTACTAAATAAGTTGTCTTTTGTTTTGTTTTTTATAATTGTTACATCAATATCTTTTTCATAATTTAAATCTAAACCAAAGACGTTTTCTTTTAAATTATAAATTTTCATTTTTTTTAACACATCAAAATCTCTTTCAATTTTGATCGTTTTAATTCCTAATTTATTTAAGTTATCAATCGTTGTTTGATTCATATACACTGAAGAACAAATTGGAAAAACATTAGAAGCAACACATATTTTACACATACCTAAAATTCTATTCAACTGTATAAATCTATCTTCAATATTATACCCTAAATCAGTACTAACATGCTTTCTTATAAGGTCACCATCTAATAGAAGTGCGTTTATAAAGATACTTTTCTTTAAATAGTTAGCAGAAGTCGTTTTACCACTGCCCGATAGGCCAAAAAACCATACGCCTTTAATAGAATTATTTTTTAGATCTGAGCTGTTCATAAAGTGTTTTCTCATATTTACTAATTTCTTGTGCAAAATCCATATTATCATATTCGAATGTAATATTTTTACTATGTTTATATTCAGTATTGACTAGATCAAAAGAAAAAGAAAACTTATCAAGTTTAAGAAAATCTGTTAATTCATCCATTAAATTTTGATTATCAAAGTTAGTATCATAGAATTTTTCATGATTGAAAATAAAATACTGATTTTTGAAATATTTTTCTAGTTGATAGGCGCATATCGAATTTATGATATTCCAATGAAGCCCAATGTCAGGATCTGAATTCTTAAAGAAATCTTTAAATCTATTATCATTAAAATTTTTATGAATATTACTTTTAATAAAATCTTTATAAGATCTTATATTAAATATAATTTTTGCGTTAGGAAATAATTTCTTTATTAGTTTTAATCTTAAGGTAAAAAATGAATGATTAACAAATGGAATTTTATTAGATTTAACTTTATAAATCTCATAAATCAAAGCTTTCTTAAATTTAAAATCATCTCTATAAAAATCAGAAATATATTTGGGATCTCCCCACATAAAACCATCCTTAATTCCCTTGAAGACATTATTATTATAATTATCAAGAAATTTCCATATACTGTCTTCACTAAAGCCCATCGTGTGCGAGTTATTCACTTTAATATCGCTTAGCAGATCGTCTGGTGACAATGTGCGCAAAGCAGGATGTTGCCTTATAATTGATGCGAATAAAGATGAGCCCGATCGATTTGTACCTACTAAGAAAACAGGTTGATTGTTATCATCATAATGATTTTTTTTAAAACAATAATAGATTATTTGTATATAACAAAAAATTCTTCTAGTTATGTTATAAAAGATTATCTTTTTTAAAATATTTTTTAACATTAATACATATCCTACTCATTTTGGTATTATATTTATAATATGTATATGTAAATATAAAGAAATAATTTGATTAATATAAAAGATTAATGTTTATTTAATACGTTGAAGTACATGAGAGGTATTTCTGTGCAATCAAGAAATAGATTGTGCATAATATTAAATTTATTATTTAATTATGATGACTGAATATCTAATATTTGATATAATTTAATTATATGAATATACTTTTTACTTGTATTTTTATTCGACTATAATCATTTAAATTTTGTAAAAAATAAATTTAAAATTATATAATGTAGAGGGATTTATTTAAATGAGCTTTTTTTTTGCTTTAAATTTTAAAAATTTTAAATGTTCTTTAACTATTCCTAAATTTACAAACGAAGGTAAAGAATTAAAAAACATCTCTTTATTTATAACCAAAATTAATGATGGTTACTGGCAAATACAAAAACAGGAATGTGAGGAAGATAAAAATTTTTTTTATTTAAATATTCCATCTAAAGAAAGTAGTAATATTTTTTTTATAGGTAAAAAAAACCTTTTAAAAAATAAAGATACTCTAAAAGTCAATCAATTAAAAACTTTTTATAAAATGAAGACTTCTTTAACTTTTAGAGCTAATCTGAATATTTATAATAAATTAAAAGAATTTTCGTCTTACCAATCGGAATATCCCTTTGAAATGAGCAAAAAAACTGGTTCTATTTTAACCCCCATTAGTCCATTTATAAATGAAAACCAAAATAATATATTAGCATTTAAACAAATAAACTATCTACCAATTATAAAACCCTTCTTTATTTATATAGTAGATTTATATAGTCAAAAAGTGTTGTTAAAGAAAAAATTCTATACTAATTTTACAAATATACTTGATCTATCTAATATTAAAGACCTAAAAAATTGCTGCTTTTATTCTGAAAATCAATTGGGAATACCTATATTTGTTTCACATGGTAAAAAATTAGGAATATCGATGGAACATAGTCACCCACCTCAATTATATTTATTATCAAAAAATAGATTTGAAATTATTTCTAATTTAAAAGCAAGGGTTAAACAAATTGTTTCTAAGTCATCTTAAAAAATCTAAATTTATTTTAAATTTGAGAAACTCAATAAATTTTAGATCTGTTCCAATAGTGCTCCCAAGTGACGAGAACAGCTATTCTATTTCAGACGCATTTTGTTGGAGAAAGTCTAATGATTTTAAAACAAATTTTCGTTATACAGATTTAATCAACTATTTTACAAATAAAAAAAATAACTCTGTCAAACTTGTACTAAGCGATCACTCCAACAAAATTATTGATAAGGTTCATCTAAATCCATCTCAACTCACAGATAATATTAAAGTTACTAATCTATTAAATAAAGTAAAGGAAACTTCTGGGCATTTTTTCATTTTTCATAAATTACCTCTACAAAAAGATGAAACCATAGTATTACGAAATAGTTGTTATACTAGTTTCAGTTTTAAAGGAAATACACCAAGTATAGTTCATGGAAACTTGCCAGTTGTAGCTGAAGACAAAAGGTCCGTTCCATATAAAAAGAACATAATACAAGGTTCAAATTTTATAAATTACATATATAAAGTACAGCATAACTTTTTACCATATGACAAAGTGGAAGTATTCTTCTTCAATCCGCTAAACAAAACACTTAAAATTAAAATTAATGAAATGACGCTCTATTTAGATAAGCACAATTCTTTAATTACAAAATTACCCTTATCAGGTTTATATACAATTAAATCAAAATGCTTATTACTTAGGCCAATTTTTTTTGTTTATAAAGATACTTTTTTTGATACTTTCCATGGATAGTAAATTTTATATATTTTTTTAAAATTAAGTATAAAATTAAAGTTATATTTTTTTATATTAAATTTTTTTTAAGCATTTAAATAAATAGTTCCATTTTTAAAAAAATTTTCTATAATTATGATTATTTATTCTTATATAAAATATTTTTTAAATTGGATAAAATTGAATATATTTTTGCATCATGATATAATAAATTTTATTAAATACGTAATTTATATTTTATTAAAAAATATAATTATAGTATGAATAATTTAAATGAACTTTTTATGCTTTAAATGTTCTTTAATTATTCGTAAATTTACAAATAAAGGTAAAGCTATATAAGATTAGTTTTACTTTTATCCAAAATTTTTGGAAAAATATTACACAATATTAATAATAGTAATGATTATTACAATTTAATTAGGGAATTTTAAAAATGAATCAGTTTAAAGAACTATCTAGTCAAGTTTCTTGCAACATAAGTGATTATAGTTCTATAGATAAAAATGATATTAATTACCTCATTAGTAAAGCTAGTAACTCAGAATCAAAAAAATATAGATTGTGTATGCATGAAAGTATTGAAAACTCAATTCATGAAATGTTCATAGTTCATAGTTCATCCTTACAATATTTACATTAGGCCTCATAAACATAATAATAAATCTGAATCTATGGTAGTAATAAGCGGTGAAGCGGAATATATAATTTATAATGAAAATGGTGATATTGAGGATACAATTCCACTAGGTGTTTTTAATGGGAAAAAAAATTTTTATGTAAAAACAAATGAAAAATTATATCACTCACTTAAAATATATTCGGAATGGTTTGTTTTTCTAGAAATAACAAAAGGTCCTTTTAAAAGAAAAGAAACAACATTCCCAAATTGGGCTCCGAACCCAGAAAACAAACCTGAAATTAAAAAATTTATGTTACTTTTAAATGAAATATTAAGAAATAAAAAGTTATAATCAGTTAACTTGTAGACTCTGCAACAGTAATAATTTATGAGAAGTACTTCTTTTAAAAGATAGCCCATTATCGATCAATATCTAAAAACACTCAAAATTTATTTCCTTTAGCTTTAAACTTATGTGAAACATGTAATTTCATTCAACTCAGTAATGTTGTTCTACCTGAAAAAATTTGCAAAAACTATAGGTACGTTAGGACTAGCTCACCAGAAATAAAAAAACATTTTCATAAATTTGTGGAAGATACTTCTTCAAACTTATTATTAAACTTTAAAAACTTAATAATTAATATTGGGAATAATGATGGAACATTATTAAGTTATTTTAAAAAGTTTAGTGACAATATTATTGGGATGGAACTTCAAAGAAAACTAAGAAAATTCAAATAATAATGGTATAAGAACACATTCAAATTTCTTTAATAAAAATTTGGCAATAAAATATTCAAAGGTTTCATTTAACAGTATTAAATCCAAAAGACCTTATAGCTCAAAACTCTGATCTAATTATAATTTTAGCATGGTGTTTTGCATACCAAATTAAAGAAAAATTATGTGCTCTAAACATACCAATTTTAATATCCTTACCTAAAATTATAATTTTAAGTTATAAATGATTTTTTTAAAATTTATTTGTATATAAAACTTGTGTATTGTTGGTCTCAGACCCACCATTTGCTAAAAGGATATTCAATAGGGTTCAAGTTTAGAGAATTAATTGAATTTAGATATGGAAATAAAAAATTAGTAATAAAAAAAAGATTTTAATTAATTTAAATATTGAGTATAATTTAATATTATTATCTTTTAAAAAAAAATTTACCCTGTTTCTTTAACCAATTATAACCAATTACAGAGTTACAATGAAAATTTCTATGAATTAAATCAAATTTTGCATATTCTTTAATTTCTTTTTTAAATTTTTTTTGTAATAATAAATTTTCTTTACTGTGTTTATGATACCCTTTATCGAGAAAAAAAATAAATTCTTTTATCGCTTCTTTTATTTCTAATGAAGATAAATCTTTTATTGTAATTTTTTTATATTCTTTATGTTTAAAATATGAATGAATAATATATTCATTAAGGGTAAGTTTAACTTCTGATTCTTTCCAATATAAATGTTTAAACAATGTGATACTGTTTGCAAAACTCCACCAATGGTATAATGGAATATAATTTAAAAATAAAATTGGTTTTTGATATATCAATGATACCATATCTAATCCAGATCCAGTAGAAATACAACCATTACAGTTAGCAAAGAGCCATATATCTAACAAATCAGATTTAAAATCGCAGAAAGCATAGTCAATAAAGTATTTATTAGAAAAATTAACTTTTTCAGTCATTATTTTCCCCATTCTAAAAACCCAATATTTTCTTTTAGTTAAACAATCAATTCCTTCAATATAACTTTGAATATTTGAGTTTCTATAATTATGATAACTAAAAGAAGAACTATCATTATTGTGATATTTATTTAAATATTCTTCATCCCTAACTAAAAGACAAAATATCTTATCTCCTTTTTTCCAACCTACTTTTCGTAAAGTGTTTTCACATGATACGATCTCTTCATTAAGAAAAGGTATTTTAATATCTTTAGTGTTATGAAAAATACCGTTTATATCTCTACTACTGTAAATATTTATGATTTTTTCATGAACTTGACCACCGGGAATTTTTTTATTAGCCCAGGCTAAATATTTAATAAAATTATATAATTTTATTTTTCTTTTTAACATTTTCTTCCATTGATCATTAGAAACAAAATCAGAAAGATAATATAGTCTGATTTCATTAGAATTATTATTTGGATCAAAAATTTTTAACATAGAATCTATAGTAAAATGACCTATTCTATCACTTCTAATTTCACAAAATTGAATTAATTTAATTGATTTTACCAATCTAATTAAAAATATTAATGGTAACGTTAATATAAAAATAAATAATTTTTTAAATCGATAAAAAGATACATAATATTTTATTATTTCAATAAAATTAGTCACTCTAAAACCATATCTCAAAATATCGAAAAATATATATCTTATTCATTATACAGCGTTTTTCCAATAGATTCAGAACTATGTAATGATATACCTCCATCAACTATAATTACTTGGCCAGTTATAAAACTAGATTTGTCTGAACATAAAGATGTTACTAAATTAGCTATGTCTTGTACATTTCCCATTCTTTGTAATGGAGTAAGTTTTTCAATAATTTTCTTTAAAAATTTATTGCTTTTCTCGAGCAATTTATCAACTGATTCAACAGCAATTTTATATTCCTCTTGAGAATCAACCCCTCTATATCTATGAGAAAAAATTAAGTTATTAAACTTAATTTTTAATTTATTTATATCAAATCCATCTATTGTAGTGTTAATTTCTTCAAAGTTTAAATTACCATGTCTAGAGCATGAAACTACAGTATCACCTCTGTTTTCTAGATTTTTCTTTATTATCGAACCAATCCCTTTTGATCCAACAAATATTAAAGAATTATTATTTTTCAAAATAAACACCTAGGTAAAATTTTTAGGAAAAATATATACTTAAATAATATTTTTGTAAAATTAGTTTCTACTCTATTACATCTTTAATAATAGATATTATTTATTCTATTATAAAACATATTATTTATTCTATTATAAAACATATTATTTTATTTTTATAATAATTAATTTTCAATCCTTGCCTCAGGTAATGGAATTATTATTGGAATTTTAAAATTTTTAAGCTTTTTAATAATTTCGTTTTTATACCTCCAAGCTAGTATTATTATAACATCTGGTTTATTATTTTTAAGATGTTCTATACTAAAAACAGGAATATGGTATTTTGGGCTATATGTATTTATTTTCATTTCATTATCATCAATTAAATAATCAATGTAATCATATAGTTTATATTGACTTATTAACGTAGTACTGGTTGCAGATGCGCCATAACCAACTATTTTCTTTCCCTTATAATTCTCTAATATTTTAGTTAAAGCCATTCCATTAAAATTTATTGCATCTTGAAATTTTTTAAATATTATTTCTAATTTTTTACCTTTTTCTTCTTCAATTAAATAAGTATCAATATCGAAATCAACATCAAGTGCATATGTATCTCTTGATATATAATATCTTAATGAACCGCCTTTTGTATTTATGTCTTGGATAAAAATTATTTTTAAATTCTTAGATTTTAACCATCTAATTAAAGGAGACACACTTAAATAAGATAAATGCTCATGATATATAAAATCAAAAACCATATTATCCATCATTTTATACAAATAAGAAGATTCAATTATAAGAACACCATTTTTATCAAGTAATTTATCAATAGCTTCCATAAAAAAATTTAAATCAACTATGTTAGCAAATAAATTATTAATTGTAACAATTTCAGCATGCCCGTAGGTCTCTACTATGTGTTGTGAAACTTGCATATCAAAGAATTTATCCAAAGTGTTAATATTTTTTTGATTTGCTTTTTTTGCAGTTTCACTAGCTGGCTCAACACCTATGACATTATGCCCATTTTTTTTAAAAAACCCTAAAAGAGTTCCATCATTACTACCAATATCAACTACTAATTTTTTAGATTTTAACTTTAAAATTGCTGTTACATCAGACACATACTTTTTAAAATGCTTTTCTAAACCGTGTGAACTTGTGGTAACATAAATATAATTTTTATAAATTATTTCTGGAGGAATAACAAAATTGAGTTGTACAAAATTACAAATAGAACATAAGTTCAATCCTAAAGGATAAATGCTTTGTTCTATTTCTTTCTTTAAATATTCATCACAAAGAGGACTATCTTCTAATTTAATTACTTCTAGGAGATTAGAAGATCCACAAAGTCTACATACCTTTTGATATTTTTTTCCCATTACAATTCTCTTTTATAGTAATTCTGTATTTGTGTTTTGATGGCAAATTCTGCAATTAGTAGCTATAACAGATAATTTTCCAATTAAAACAATAAAAGATTAAAAGTTATTGTTTATCGTACTTATAGTTTTTATATTTATAAAGAAAAACATTTCATGTCTTAAAGAAAAATCTGGTTGCGTCTATTGAAGGTGTTAATGGAAATCAACAGATTGTTGATTGTATTTCTACTACTAGACTAACAAGTAATTGGTATAGAGTTAAAATGATCTTACAATCCAGCAACAACAATTTTGTCAATTAACAAATAGATTTTATAATGATCTTAACAAGGCTCGAAAATATAAAAATGAAATTAAAGTAAATATATTGAATATTTAACTCCTTTAAAAAGAATGGGAACTCCCCAAGATATAGCTAATTTGGTTATGATCTTGTATTCTTCACATTTACGTTTTAAAAAGCAAAGTATTATTTTTATGTAGAGGCATATCGTTGGTATGTCAGGAAACTTTTGGTAAATTAGATTTGAAAGCGACTATAATAAGACAAGCATACGGAAATAAAAAATGGGAACGATTACAAGTTAAAGTTTATGGATAATGGATTGAAAATGCAGATAAAAAAACATAAATAATTTTATTAAAGAAAAATAACATTTTTTGTATTAAGATTCAAAATTAACTTAAAAGAGCTATAACTTAGTGTTATTAATAAGCTTTAGTTTTTCTATTAGGATCGATTGATATAATAAGCTCTTAATTATCTTTTTTTAAATTGTGTAACAACTTTTTTAATAATATAATAACACTATAACGAAATATAACAGGCTATAATAAAATGAATAATGATTTAGACAGCACAGTTAATTGGGATAAAATATGGACTAAATCAGATTGGATTATAGATAACTTTCCTAGTGTAAACACACAACTATTTTATAGCCATCATTTAAAAAAGCTTAAAAAAAGTACTAAAATATTAGATATAGGATGTGGTAATGCAAGAAACTTTATTTACTTGTCTGAGTTAGGGTTTGATGTTTATGGATTGGATATTTCAAAAATAGTTATTAAGAATAATAAAAAACAATTTCCAAAATATAAAGATAAATTTTTAGTTTCAAATACAATGGATATTGAATTTCAAGATAATTTTTTTGATGTCATTTTAAGTGATGCAAGCTTATATTATCAGTCAAAAAAAAATATGATAATTTCAGTAAATGAGTTTTTTAGGGTGCTTAAAACTGATGGTCTAATTAGAGTTTACACTAAATCAATAAAAGAAAATTTTTTATTTAAAAATGATGAAAACATATCTAAAGAAGTCACTATCAAACAGAACCATTGGGAAAAAAACCTATTACTAACTTTCTTATCCTTGAATGATCTTAAAAAAATGTTTGTAAAATTCAAAAATATAAAAATTGGATCAGAAGATTTTAATTTTATAGATCATAAAAAAAAACATTCATACTGGATATTAACAGCCAATAAATAAATAAATTAAATATGAACTATTAAATATATTTAATTTTAATAAAAATTTGATTAAGCAATTAAAATTTATAAGGATATATATATATATAATAGTTTAGTGTGATTCAAATATTATGTTCTAACTCTAATTCTAAAAAATATTAAAGATTTTGATACAACGATTATTCTAACCTTACTAAAAAGGTTGTAAAGCATTCGGAGAAAAATATGATAAACTGGTGGCATAATAAATTTGGAGAAGATGAACTCAGTAGAATTATAAGTTCTTACAAAAATAAAAATATTAGTCAAGGTTTGATTACTGAATTATTTGAAAAGGCGGTTAGCGATTACCTTGGTATAAAATATACTATTGCTGTTTCTAGTGGAAGCACAGCTTTACTTTTAGCCTTAATGTCAATCAATATTAGACATGGAGATGAAGTTATCATTCCCAATAGGACATGGATAGCAACTGCTCATGCTATTCATTTGTTAGGTGCTAAAGTTGTAACCGTTGATGTTCAATCTGAAATTCCAATTATGGAAGTTAAAAATATTGAAAAAGCTATTACTCCAAAAACAAAAGCCATCATTCCTGTTCACTTGAATGGCAGAGCTGTAAATATGGTTGCAATTAGAAAAATAGCAAAAAAATATAATATTAAAGTTATTGAAGATTCTGCTCAAGCTATAGGTTCAAAAAATAAAACAGGCTATTTAGGAACTCAATCTGATTTAGGCTGCTTTTCACTATCAGTCGCAAAAACAATTTCTAGCGGACAAGGAGGATTTATAGTAACAAACAATAAAAAACTAGCTGATAAAATAAGAGCTATGCGAACACACGGCTTAGAGAACGTAAAGGATCCATCCAATTGGATTATGCCTGGTTTTAATTTTAGATATACTGATTTATTAGCTTCTATTGCAATAGAGCAATTAAAACAAATTAACCAACGGATTGAACACCTTAAAAAATTATATAAATTTTATGATGAAGAGTTAAACAATACTCCCTTTGTTAAAATTCCTGTTGACATTGATAAAGGAGAAGTGCCTGTTTATATTGAATATTTAGTTCCAAGTAATAGAAATAAATGGATTAGTTATTTATTTGAATCAGGAGTTGAAACAAGACCATTTTATCCTGACATTGATAATGCAAGTTATCTAAAATACAATGCAAACAATAATATAAATTCAAAAGTTTTTTCTAAAAAAGGTATATATTTACCAAGTGGGCCCCATCAAAGTCTAGAAAATGCAGCTAAATGTGTAAAATTAATAAAAGAAAAATTATTTTAAGTTTTTAACTGGTATTAAAATTCTCACAGTTTTAAAAAAAATATAAGTTAAACTATATCTTATCCTTAATTCAGCATAAATTTTAACAATGTTAATTTTAACATAATCATTTAATTGTTAATTAAATTTCTCCAAAAAGAAGGAATACGTCTACTTGGTGGTAAGATAGAGAAAGATTTATTTCGTTTGAAAAATCTTTTATTCAAAAGTTTTTCTTCGTTTTCAGAATTAACACCTAGTAAACAGAATGATTCTTTAAAATCATTTGACCAGGGTTTAATTGGTAAATTACATCCTGGAACAATAAGATTTTGTTTTTCTTTTTTATCATCAACAAAACAATTAATCATATTTAAATCAAAAAAATTAACAAATGCTGATGATCTAGCACCACAGCCATAAACAATAATGTCATCAATACCATTTAAATGGTCATGCAATAATGTTTTTAATACATCATATTTTTTTTTGAATTTATTTATTTTATTTTTTTCGTCGTACGAAATAGGAATATTTAATTTATTGGAGGTTTTTTGAGCAAAAACTGTTAACGTAGCACCAGAAAACATAGTTCTCTCATAGTGAATAATTTCAAATTGATGCTTTGCAAGCAATTTCTGTAATGTGTTAGTAGAAAAATAATTTACATGTTCTTCCCATAAACCAAAGTCTAGACATTCTAAGTTCTGTGTTATGTCAGGCACTTCAATTACTATAGTTCCTTCATCTTTTAAAGCTATATGAGCACTACTTATAAATAAGTCCAAATCAATAATATGCTCAAGCACTTGTCTGGTAACTATTAAATCAAATTCTTTTTCTTTTAAAGAAGTAGAGGGAAAAAATCCCTTTTCAACATTTAAATTTTTACTTAAACATATATCTTGCCTGTCTGTCGGCTCAATTCCTCTAACATCATTTATACCATTATCAATAAGTTCTTTTAGAAATTTTCCATCATTACATCCTATTTCTAATAATTTTGTATCTTTATTCATTCCTGAAATCTGTTGCATTAAATCTATAAGCCTAATTGAGTGAGGCTGAAATTTCCAATCACTGACGGTAAAATAATTTTTATTATAAAGTAAATTTGCAGGCAATGGGTTCATAAGAGAAAGAAAATTACAGTTATCACATACCCCTAATATAAAAGGATATGTTTTATAACTTTCATCAATGTCTTTTATCAAATGATGAATTATTGGTTGCAATCCAAAGTTAAGTAACTCAGAGTTAGAATTGTTACCACATAACCTGCATTTATTTGAATTGGACATAATTTAACTTCTAAAAAGAATTATTTTTGTTGCTTGAGATATAATTTACCATAAACAAAAATTAGTGTTTGTCAATTAATTAACATGTTAAGCATGTATCAAAGTGATACAATAATAGTTTGTTGATGCTTCGCAAGATATTTCAGACTAATAAGGTTATCTTATTTCAATTCGAAAATTTTGGAGGCATAGTTCAAATCCTGAAAATTTACTAACTATAATGAATGGATTAATGTCTGGTAATTTTTGCATGTATGAAATTACTATAAAATACAATTTTGTATAATTTTATTTATAAAATAGATATTCCCACGAGAAAAATATTCAAAAATGTTATGGAAAATGTCCTTTACAGACATTATTTAAAATTTTGTTTTTTTGTTTTAGAATATATATGGATATCTAATGGTACTGGAGAGTTTAGGAACAGTCTTTAGAACTCATAATATGAGGAGGAAAAAGGATTGTAATGTGGTGAGAGTGACAGGCCTCGAACCTGTTGCCTCATTTCTCTAATTTAGTTTATGGAAATCAGTTAAGTTTTTTTAAAGGTTCAGTAAAAAAGACAAAACAAGTGTTCTAAAGTATCTACTTTGAGAACACCTAATATTGAAGATGTTGAACTCTCAAAAGCCTAGAGTTTCTCCCATTTTAAAATTGTGATTTTCAAAGAACTTTAGAACACCCTCTATCTTTCTTCAGCTACACCAATCAAATGAGATTTTAAAATATCAATTGCATCTAATCTTGTTTCAATAGGGAAGTCTTCGAGGTATGGATCAAACTCTGAATCTTTCCTAACTTGTCTTTTACCAACTTGAATGTATGGAGGTTTATCTGCTGATTTTTTTATGTCTGAAATATATCTATCCTCTTATATTGTCTTAAATAAGACTATCTAGCAAAATGAAGTGAAATATTATCGATTATTCTTTAATTGTCTTAGCGTTTTATTCAATCTAATTGCTCCTTCAATAGCCCCTTCCTTGGTAAGGTGCTGACCATCGGAAGATATAAGTAATCCGTCTTCTGTAAATATTTTACATTGCTCTCTATTTCCTTTACATAAATCATCCATTATTGGATAATAAAATTCATACTGTTTCATCTTTTTATCTAGTTTTATAGCTATATCACTATTAGATTTGTTAACTAGTTGTTGGTAAGAATTTCTATCTTGATGCTTTATAGAAACTGCAATCTTGGCGTTTATCGTTCCAAAGTTCTTTTGACCAAAAAGTCTAACAGGCTTACTATACTTTTTATGTAAGTTAACTAAAGATTGAGGGATAAAATCAATAACCCAATCTTTCCATAATGAAACAACCCAAATTTCGTCTGCACTAAATAAAATATGCTTAATGTCTTTATCCTCATACCAACCAAGTCTTTTACAATGCTCTATGCGTGATTTAGGAATAAATTGAACAATATCATCATAGTTAAGGAGCATTATATTTCCACATTCAGTAGTAATTGTATGAGTAGAGAATTCATAATCTTTGAACAATCCACTTTCATATAAAATATTAAGAAAGTCTGCTGCATGACTATCTCCCACTAAAACAACCTTTGTTTTGGAACTTGAAATAAAATCTTTATTTCTCATGTCATTAAACCGTTTCTGGTTGTAGTCATGCTTTTTTACAAATTGAGTAAGAAGAGCTTGATCTTTTAATGCATAACGAGAAGGTAAACCATTTTTGAAAACTATCAACATTCCTATTAATAAGATAATTATTGTAAAAAATAAAATAACTTTTAATAGAACTTTGGTTGAGATTTTTTTTTTATTACGAAAGGGCTTTTCAATTAAAAAATATGACAAGATAGATAAAATAATAGTTAAGAAAATCAATATAACTTCGCTTTTTTCAAATATATCAAGATGTCGGGCAAGAGCAAAAAGTGGCTGATGCCACAAATACATTGAATAACTTATCAGTCCAGTAAGAACTAAAATACGTAATGAAAAAAACTTTCTTACCAATTTTGACTTATTAGAAGAAACCAGGAATAATGCTGTACCAAGGGTAGGTATTAGCGCATTAATATAAGGAAACATTGTTGAACTATTAAATGTAATGCAAGCAAACAAAATTAATAAGATACCGATAAGACTAATTACCTCAGAAAATATTGTTGAGAATTGATACCAATTTTTACGAATTATTATTGTACATAGTGCTCCCAATATTAACTCCCATGCTCTTGTAAATGGAAAATAAAAGGCAGTGTCAAAATGACGAAAAGTAAGGTAGTAACAAGAAGTAATCGATAAAAAAAATATGATTAATAGAGATGATAGTACGGCTTTATTTCCAAACTTGTATACTGCAAGTAAGAAGACCGGAAACACTATATAAAATTGTTCTTCTACAGATAAGCTCCATGTATGTGCTAGAGGTTTCAGTTCTGTAGTATCACCAAAATATCCTGTTTCAAACCAAAAAAAGAAGTTAGAGGAAAAAAATGGGATTGAGATCGCACTTTTACCAAGTGATAACATATTTTCAGGCAAAAGGACGAAGTAAGCCATTATTAATGTAGTAATTACTACCACATAGAGCGCAGGAAGTATTCGTCGGGCACGTCTTTCATAAAAGTTAAGAATCTTGAATTGGTTATTTTCAATATCGTCAATAAGGATCGTTGTAATTAGATACCCACTAATAACAAAAAATACATCTACTCCAACAAAACCTCCACTAAATAAATCAAAGCCAGAATGGAATAAGATAACGGCTACGATAGCAAAGGCCCGTAATCCGTCAATTTCAGCTCGATATTTCAAATTAAAAATCCTTTTTTTTAAATAAGATGTATAATATTTTAGACATAATTAATACTAATTTAATTAAATCTAAAAGAT
>MDTF01007020.1_pt1 | contig 15865 bp, 14 predicted proteins | sample 811191 | NCBI WGS metagenome assembly MDTF01 (sample SAMN05326649, study PRJNA326480) | marine metagenome | isolation source: seawater | place: Southern Ocean | collected 2011 | reverse complement strand
GTAATATAAAAAAGAGCTAATGGCTAATGAACATCACTTTAATAATTTTAAAATTCATACACAATATTCAATTTGTGAAGGCGCAATTAAGATCGACGATTTAGCAATTCACTGCAAAGAAAACAAAATTAAAAATATAGGTATCTGTGACAGTTTTAACTTATGTGGTGCCTTAGAGTTTGCTGAAAAAATTAGTAAGTCTGGAACACATCCCATAATTGGAACGCAAATAAATTTTTCTTTGGACCAATGTATTGGTAAACTTCCTTTATTTGCTACCTCATCTCTTGGATATACAAATTTAATAAAACTATCCTCAAAAAGTTATCTAGATTCAGATGAAAAAAGTGATCCACATTGTAAAATCACTCAATTGGAAAATATAAACAAAGATTTGATTTTACTAAGTGGAAATCACCAAGGAATATTTGGAAAATTATTTAAACTTAATAAATTAAAGCAGATAGATGAATCTTTTAAAGATCTAAAAAAAATATTTGGAAACAGATTTTACCTTGAAATACAAAGGCATAATGATTCTGGTGAAAAAAATTTTGAAAATTTTATATTAGATTTATCAAAAAAAAATGAAATTCCACTTATAGCTACGCAAGAAATTTTTTATTTAACTCAAGATTTATACGAAGCCCATGATGCGCTAGTATGTATTGGACAAAAAAGCTATGTTGACGATAACAATAGAGAAAAATTAAGCAACCAACATTTTGTTAAGAAAAATGATGATTTAATTAAATTATTTAGTGACATTCCCGAAGCTTTAGAAAATAATTTTAATTTTCCTTATAGATTCAATTTTAAACCAAAAAAATCGTCTCCAGTTTTACCTACCATTCAAATAAAACAAAATATTACTGTCGAAGATGAATTGCTTCTTGAATCAAAACAAGGTTTAAAAAATAGATTAGATAATTTTATTTTAAATAAAAACACAATATTAGATAAAAAAAAAGTGACAAAAATCTACGAAGATAGATTGTTTCATGAGTTAAATATTATAAATTCAATGAATTATTCTGGGTATTTTTTAATTGTCTCCGATTATATTAGATGGGCTAAAAAAAATGATATTCCCGTTGGACCAGGCAGAGGTTCAGGAGCTGGATCACTAGTAGCATATTGCTTAGACATTACCGACATTGACCCAATTGAATTTGATTTAATATTTGAACGTTTTTTAAACCCAGATAGAGTTTCAATGCCAGACTTTGATATAGATTTTTGTGAAGAAAAAAGAAATCTAGTTTTCGAATATTTAAAATCTAAATATAAGAATGGTGTAGCTCACATTATAACTTTTGGTAAATTAAAAGCTCGAATGGCCTTAAGAGATGTGGGTAGAGTATTAGGTTTACCCTATGGGCACGTTGATAGAATAAGTAAAATGATCCCTTTTGATCCTTCTAGGCCTTTGTCTCTTCAAGAATCTATTGATAGAGAACCAAGATTTAAAGAAGAAATTAAAAATAATAAAAAAGTAGAAAAATTAATTGAACTTTCTTTAAAACTAGAAGGCTTGAATAGAAATATGGCTACTCATGCGGCTGGTGTGGTGATAGCCGGGGAAAATTTATCAGAACAAGTTCCTTTATATAAGGATAATTCTTCTAATTTAATTCTACCATCGACTCAATTTGACATGCACTCTTCAGAAAATGCTGGACTAGTTAAATTTGACATACTTGGACTTACAGCTCTTACTGTAATTAAAAAAACTACCGATATGTTAGCTCAGAAAAATATTATTCTAGATATAAGTAAAATTAATTTAGAAGATCAAAATGTTTTCAAATTATTAACTACTGGCGAAACAACAGGCCTTTTTCAATTAGAAAGTACAGGCGTAAGAGACACCCTACGTCAAATGAAACCTACAGAATTTAACGATATTGTTGCACTTGTTGCACTGTATAGACCAGGTCCAATGAGTAATATTCCTACATATAACGACTGTAAAAATTCTCTAAAAACTCCTGACTATATCCACGTAACCTTAGAACAAATATTAAAGCCTACATACGGGATTATTATCTATCAAGAGCAAGTAATGCAGATAGCACAAACTCTAGCAGGTTTTACCGCTGGTGAAGCCGATATTTTAAGAAGAGCAATGGGTAAAAAGAAAAGAGCCGAATTAGAAAAACAAAAAGAAAAATTTGTCAGTGGAGCTATCAAAAATGGAATTAAAAAAGATGTAGCTAATTATGTTTTTACTAAGATAGAACCATTTGCCGATTATGGCTTTAACAAAAGTCATGCTGTAGCTTATGCTTTAATTGCCTATCAGACAGCTTATTTAAAAACGTATCACAAAGAAGAATTTATCGCCGCCTCAATGTCTACTTCTTTGACCAATACAAGTAAACTTCGTGAATACGTTGAGGAGCTAAAAAGACTTAAAGTTGAAGTAGTTAGACCAGCTATTAATAGTTGTTTTGCAGAATTTAAAGCAGAAACAAATAAAATATTCTATGGTTTAGGAGCGATTAAAAGCGTTGGTTTTGAAGCTATCTTAAATATTATAATTGAGAGGGAGCAGAACGGAAAGTACAAATCAATTACAGATTTTATAAATCGCGTTAACCCTAGAGACATAAATAAACTTCAACTCGAAGGGCTAGTAAAAGCTGGAGCATTTGATGAAATAGACGCAAATAGAAAAAAATTATTTGATGCAATACCAAAAATAATTCAGACTATAAAAAGTAAATATGACGACAAAACAAGCAACCAAAGTAACCTTTTTGACATTAGCAACAATCAAGAAAATGAAATTTTTAAGTTTAATTCTCTAGCACAGTGGACTAAAAAAGAATTATTAGCTCAGGAATTTACATCTTTAGGATTTTATATTTCAGATCATCCTTTAAATGAATACAAGGAGTTTTTTACACAGCTTGAGATTTATTCATATAAAGATTTTGTGAGAAGTAATAAAACCGAAGGACTAGTTGCTGGAACAATAATGTCCATACAAGAAAAAAAAAGTGCTAAAGGAACATCTTTCGGTATTGTAAAATTTAGTGATAACCAGAGTGAATTTGAAATATTTTTATTCTCAGATATTCTAACTGCAAATCGAGAAAAGCTCAAAGAGTCAAACTCTTTTGTTTTAACACTACAAAAAGAAAAAAATAATACAGGTAACGATTTAAAAAGAGTTAATACTAGAAAGATTGTAGATTTAACTGAATTAGTTAACAAAACCTACGAACATGTATCAATAGAACTTACTGACAAAGAAAAATTAAAAGAATTGAATGAGCTTTTAAAAAGTGACGGAGATACAAAAGTTAATGTTATTCTAATAGATAGTAGTAAAAACTACTTATTTGAGCTCGAAAAAACTAGAAAGTTTGACTTTAATCTATTTAGCTTAATCAAAAACAAGGAATATGTTAAAAAAATAAGCTTTTAGCCGCTTGATTTGTAGTATTTTTGGCTATATGAAAGCGTAATTTCGCACACAACGTTAAGGGTTAAAACCCTACCGGTCTCGAAAGAGGTTTGTTGTGGTGGATTAACCGGAAAACATTATGAATATACCTGAAGTAAATATTAAACAACTATTAGACGCAGGAGTACATCTTGGTCACAAAACTTTAAGATGGAATCCAAAAATGAAAAAATTTATTTTTGGAGAGAAAAACTCAATACATATAATTGATCTTACTAAAACAGTTGATTTTTTCAAAAACGCTTTAGCAGAAGTTTATAAATGTATTTCTAGTGGTGGAAAAATTTTAATTGTATCAACAAAAAAACAAGCTTCAGAGCAGATCACAAATTTAGCCAAGGAAACAGATCAATTCTACGTAAACTACAGATGGCTTGGCGGTATGCTAACTAATTGGAATACAATTCAAAATTCAATTAAAAGATTGAAAATGTTAGAAGATAGACTTTCAAAAGAAGATACTGGTTTTACTAAAAAAGAAATTTTAAAACTCGGTAAAGAAAAAGAAAAACTTCAAAGATCTTTAGGTGGAATAGCTGACATGAAAAAGTTACCCCAGATGATTTTTATTATAGACACGAACATAGAGTCACTTGCTGTTGCTGAAGCTAGAAAATTAAATATACCAATTGTTGCTATTCTAGACACCAACTCTGATCCAACAGATATACAATTTCCAATCCCAGGTAACGACGACGCACGTAGGTCAATAAATTTATATTGTGATCTCTTTAAAAGTACAATTACCAACGCATCAAAATTTATAGAAGTAAAGTCTCCAGATAATGAAAAACTTAAATCAAAAAAATTAGATACTAATAAAACTGAGAGTAAGAGTGAAGAAAAAAAATTAGATTCTAATAAAACTGAAATTAAGACTGAAGAAAAAAAACTTAATTAAAATTTTATTTTATGTCCAGCAAAGATCTACTTGAAAGTGTAAAAAAACTTAGAGAAATAACAGGTGTTGGTTTTAAAGATTGTAAACTAGCTATTGATGAAACTAGTGGTGACATAGATAAGTCTATTGAGTTTTTAAGAAAAAAAGGAATAGCTAAAGCTTCCAATAAAATGAGCAGAACTGCAGCTGAAGGACTTTGTCTTCTACAAGAAAAAGATGGAGAAGTCTCTTTGATAGAAATTAATAGTGAAACTGATTTTGTAGCTAAAAATGAAGAATTTATTTCTTTTTGTAAAGAAGTTTCAAAAATTAATTTTGAAAATAAATCAGATCTTTCAAAAGTAAGCGGAATAAAAATGCAAAATAATTTAACAGTTGAAACGAATTTAATAGACTTGATTGCAAAAATTGGTGAAAAAATAACATTAAGACGATCAGTTTTTTTTAACAATAAAGATGGACAAAATTCCTTTTATGTTCATGGAGCAATTCAAGATAAAATTGGGAAAATAATATCTATAGTTAAAACAAATAAAGAAGGCGACAATGAAATAGGAAAGAAAATTGCTATGCATATTTCAGCTATGTCTCCAATGGCCTTAGAGGAAAAAGATTTAAAAAAAGAAATTATTGATAAAGAAGTAGAGATTATAAAAGCAGAACTTCTTAATTCTGGCAAACCTACTGAGATGATAGAAAAAATATCACAAGGAAAGATTGGTAAGTTTATTTCTGAAAATACTTTAATTAATCAAGTTTGGATAATGGATTCCAAAAAAAGAGTATCGGATATATTGAAAGATAATGATGTAAAAATTCTGGATTTTATAAGATATAAAGTCGGCGAAGGAATTTAGATAATGAGTTTAGATTTTAACGAAAATAGCTATTCAGTTAAGATGGACAAAACAATCCAATCATTTAAAAAAGATATTTCTTCACTCAGAACTGGTAGAGCAAATGCATCAATGTTAGATATGATTAAAGTTGATGTGTATGGCCAGATGATGCCAATAAATCAATTAGCAAGCATTAGTGTACCTGAAGCAAGATTAATCACTGTCCAAGTATGGGATCAAGGAAATGTTAAATTAGTTGACGTAGCAATACAAAAATCTGATTTAGGTATTAATCCGCAAATTGATGGTTCTGTATTAAGAATACGAATTCCAGATCTGACGGAAGAGAGAAGAAAAGATTTAATTAAGGTTTTAAAGAGTATTGGTGAAAAAAACAAAGTTTCAGTAAGAAATATTAGAAGAGAAGCTAATGATGAATTAAAAAAACTTATCAAAGATAAAAAAATTAGTGAAGATGAAAACAAAGTATTTGAAAAAAATATTCAAAAAATAACGGATGAAAATATTGTAAATATTGATAAAATTTTAGAAGAAAAAGAAAAAGAAATACTTCAAGTATGAACAACCTTAATCACATTGCCTTTATTATGGATGGCAATGGAAGATGGGGTTTAAAAGAAAAAAGAAGTAGAAATTATGGACATTTAGAAGGTGTTAAAACAGTCCAAAAAATGGTTGAAGCTTCAATTTTATACAAAATTCCAAGTATTTCTTTTTACGTCTTTTCAACTGAAAATTGGAAAAGACCCAAGTCAGAAATCAACTATCTTTTCAATTTAATAAATATTTATTTTAAAAAAGAAATTGATAATATTATTAAAAATAAAATAAAAATTAATATTTTAGGTAAACTAAAAAAGCTTCCCTTGAAAATAAGAAAGAATCTTTTTGATGTGGTTAAAAAAACTAAAAATAATAATAAATTAGTAGTGAACCTAGCAATAAATTATGGATCAAAAGATGAAATTGTTGACTCAGTTAAAAAAATTAAATCTAATTCAGAAAATATTTCTATAGAGAAAATCAATCAAAATTTGTATACGGATCTTCCTTTTCCAGATATTCTCATACGAACAGGGGGTCAAAAACGGTTAAGTAATTTTATGCTATGGCAATTAGCATACACAGAAATTTTTTTTATAGATAAGTTATGGCCAGATTTTACAAAAATTGATCTAAAAAAAATTATCAATAAATTTCATAAAATAAAAAGAAATTTTGGAAGTATTTAACTTATGAACAAAGAGCTAACATATAGAATCTTAACATCCATAATTGTTTTGCCAATTTTAATTATTAGTATTTTTAAATCAGGCGTGATTCTTTTGATACTTTTATTTTTTGTATATTTATTTTCATTTTATGAAGTAATTAAAAATACAAAAAATTTATTATTTATATTACTGTCAAATATTATATTAATTACAGCCTTTTACTCACTCTATTATTTAAGAGGCAATACAGACTACACTCTTGTTGTTCTCCTGTGGATTTTATTCGCTACATTCTTGTCTGATACTGGCGGGTACGTGTTTGGCAAAGTTTTTAAAGGTAAAAAACTTACTAAGATAAGTCCTAATAAAACTTATTCAGGATCAATAGGTTCAATTTTTTTAAGTGTGTTATCTTTGCCAGTTATAAATTTATTTCAGTACATTTTTCTTAGTAGTTTGTTGGTAGATTTTTATGAAATTAAATATTTTTTTCTAACAATATTTATATCTTTAATTTGTCAACTTGGAGATTTATACGTTTCTTATTTGAAAAGAAAGATAGAAATAAAAAATATTAGTAACATTCTACCAGGACATGGTGGTATCTTAGACAGAATTGACGGATTAATTTTTGTTTTAATCATAGCTTTTTTTCTAAATCAAATAGGTTTAATTTAAATGAGAGAAAAAACAATAGCATTGCTTGGTTCTACAGGATCAATAGGAAAAACAACATTAGAAATAATAAAAAAAATAAAAAAATATAAAGTCGTACTAATTTTTGCGAATAAAAATTATTCAAAAATAATTTCACAAATAATAACTTTTAAGCCAAAGATAGTTATAATTTCAAATTTTATAATTTATAAAAAAGTAAAAAATAAATATAAACTTAGCAAGATAATCTTTTTAAATAATACACTTAATGTTGAAAAATATATTAAAAAAATAGACGTAACAGTATCAGCCATACCTGGAATTGCTGGCCTTGAACCAACTATCCTTTTTACTAAAATGAGTAAAAAAATTCTATTAGCTAATAAAGAAGCAATAATTTGTGGTTGGCAATTAATTAAAAATAACTCTATTAAATATCATTGTGATTTAATTCCAATAGACTCAGAACATTTTTCAATTGACCGGTTAGCAAAAAACTACTCCGACAAAGATATAGATAAAATTTATATAACCGCTTCTGGTGGTCCCTTTCTTAATCTAAATAAAAAAAAATTTAAAAATATAAAGCCTAAAGACGCAATCAAACATCCAAAATGGTCAATGGGTAAAAAAATTTCTATTGATTCAGCAACATTAATGAATAAAGTTTTAGAATTAAGTGAAGCATTAAAATTGTTTCCATTTCATAAAAAAAAATATGAAATAATAATTCATCCTCAGTCTTTAGTTCACGCCATCATAAAATTAAAAAATGGAACAACTTTTTTTCTATATCACTTACCAGATATGAAAATACCTATTGGAAACTCTCTGTATAAAAAATTTAATTATTCTCATTTTACCAAGTTAAAAAATAAAAAGTTTAGCGATATTAATAATTTAGAATTTCTTCCTGTAGATAAAAAAAAGTTTCCTACAATTAATTTAATACCTTCAATGAAAGCCCATAAATCAGCTCCTATTATTATCAATGCTGCTAATGAAATATTTGTTGATGAATTCCTGAAGAATAATATACAGTTTAACGACATTTCAACTTATTTGAATCTTGTTTTAAAAGACAAAAACTATATAAAAACTTCAAATATGTCTTCCAATAGTATAAAAAACATCTATAAAATTAATGATTGGGCAAAAAATCTTGCCTATCAAACTATTAAAAAAAATAAAAATACTAATGCTTAAATACTTAATTATTTTTTTCTTTTCCGTTTCCTTAAACCTATCTGCAGAAGTTATTAATAAATTTGAAGTAAATGGCAACAAAAGAATTAGCAAAGAGACAATAAAAGTTTATGGAGAAATAATCTTAAACAAAGATTATACTTCGAATGAAATTGATGGTGTATTAAAAAACCTATATTCAACTGATTTTTTTGAAGATATTATCCTATCATTAGATAATGGAATTTTAAAGATTACTGTAAAGGAATATGCCAGCATAAACTCTATTATACTTGAGGGTGAACCACGAAGCGTATTTAGAAAAAAAATTTTAGAAATACTTAAACTAAAGTCTAAAGATAGCTTTATAGAAAGTAAATTATCTGATGACATAAACACTATTAAAAAAATATATGGTTCTGTAGGATTTAATTTTGCAAACGTAGATGCAAAAATAGAAAAATTTGATGAAAATAGAATTAATCTTATTTACGTCATAGATAAAGGAAAAAAAACCAACATTGAAAAAATCAATTTTATCGGTGACAAAAAAATTAAAGAAAAAAGATTAAGAGATATAATTGTTTCTGAAGAAAATAAGTTTTGGAAATTTTTATCAAATAATACCCATCTTAATAGCAACAACATAGAACTAGATAAAAGATTATTAATTAATTATTATAAATCCTTAGGATATTATGATGTACAAGTTTTATCTAATAATGCAGAAGTTAGTGAAGATAATTTTACAAATTTAACTTATACAATTAACGCAGGAACACGGTACAGAATAAATAAGATTTCTACTAATGTCAGTGAAGTTTTAGATAAAGAATTATTTTTACCGCTTCAAAATGAATTTACTAAAATCATAGGAGAATTTTACTCACCGTTTAAGATCAAGACATTATTAGATAGTCTTGATATTTTGATTGCCAGAAATGATCTTCAGTTTATAGAGCACTCTGTTAATGAAATTATAGAAAATGAATCTATTGAAATAAAATTAAACATTTACGAAGGAGAAAAAAAATTAGTTGAAAAAATAAATATTTTAGGCAACTCAGTAACAGATGAAGCAGTAGTTAGAGCTGAACTTTTATTGGACGAAGGAGATCCATACAATGTATTAAAACTAGAGCAATCTATAGCAAAACTTAAGGCCAGAAACTTGTTTAGTGAAGTCACATACAAAACTTTAAATGGCGCATCTAAAGATCAAAAATTAATTAATATTTCAGTTGAAGAAAAAGCAACTGGTGAAATTACTGCTGGTGCAGGTATTGGTACAACTGGAGGAAAGTTTGCTTTTGGTATTTCCGAGAATAATTGGTTAGGCCAAGGTATAAATATTTCAACTAGTATTGATGTCAGTAAAGAAACTTTTACTGGGGGTCTTTTTGTAACCAACCCAAATCATAATTTTTCAGGTAATTCTTTAACTTATTTTGCAAGCAATTCGACTAATGACAAGCCTGATTCTGGATTTAAAAATAATATTATATCTACTGGTATAGGTACTAGATTTGAGCAGTATAATAAAATTTATATAGCTCCAATTTTAAGCTTCTCTTATGACGACTTAAAAGTATTAGACTCAGCTTCTGCCTCTTTAAAGAAACAAAAAGGATCTTTTACTGATTTAAGTTTAGATTATTCAGTATCTTATGACAATCGTGATCGTGTATATGCCCCAACAGGAGGTTATATATCTAAATTTAGCCAAGGAGTGCCGCTTTATGCTGACTCTCCATATATAAAAAATAGTTATGCATTTAGTAAATATAAAACTCTTACAGAAAACGCTGTAGGGACTTTCAAATTTTATGGTCAGGCTATAAATGGTTTAAACGATGAGGACGTGAGGTTAAATAAAAGAACCAAACTGTCAACTAAAAAGCTAAGAGGTTTTGAGTCAGGAAAGATAGGTCCAAAAGATGGAGTTGATTTTGTCGGTGGTAACTATGCTGTAGCAACAAATTTTGAAGTGAATTTACCTAATCTTCTTCCAGAAAATACAAATACTGATATTGGGTTATTTTTAGATTTTGGTAATGTTTGGAAAGTGGACTATGATGATACTATAGATGATTCAAACAAAATTCGTTCTACTACAGGTATTTATACAAGTTGGATTTCACCTGTAGGTCCAATGTCATTTATTTTTTCTCAAAATTTATCAAAAGCAAGCACAGACGTTACTGAATCCTTTACCTTTAACTTAGGAACAACTTTTTAATTTTATGAAAAAAATTATTATACAAACTTTATCAATATTATTTTTTTTCTCTCTTACTGCCCCAGGTTCATTTGCTGATAATACTTATTTTATAGATTTCGCTAAAGTTTTAAACGAAAGTAAAGCTGGGTCCAAGTTTCAAACTAATTTAAAAAAAAAAATACAAAGTCAAAGTACTAAATTTAAAGAGGAAGAAGACAACCTAAGAAAACGTGAATCTGAAATAATTTCACAAAAATCAACAATAACTAAAGAAGAATATAAAAAAAAAGTTGAAGAATTAAGAAAAAAAGTTTCAGATTTACAAAAAAATAAAAAAAATTCTTTCAACTCTATTGCGAAATCAAGAAACAAAGCTAAATTAGAGCTGCTAAAAGCCGTTACTCCTATTATGAAAAAATATATGGAAGACAATAAAATTAGAATGATAGTAAAAAAAGAAAGTGTTATCTTAGGTGACAGCTCCTTAGAAATTACTACACAGATAATTGATATTTTAAACAGAGATCTTAAATCTTTAAAAGTTAATTAATTTTAATGAGTAAAAATATTTTCTTTGAGCGGAAAGGACCTTTTTTACTTAACAAGCTAATTAACAATGTCAATGTAGAAAAAAAAATCAAGATATTTGATGTCAAACCACTTGACGAAGCAAATACCTCTGATTTAACTTTTTTAGATTCAATTAATTATCTAGAAGCAGTAAAATCTACGAAAGCTTTATTTTGCCTAACTTCCGAAAGGTTAAAAAATTATTTACCAAAGAACTGTAAAGCTATAGTAGTTAAAAATGTACTCTTTGAATTGTGTAATATTACAAGAAAATTTTATCCAAGCGCCGATATTGATACTCCTGATAAATTTTTAAATACACCAAAAAAAAAAAACTTTCCTACAGTAAAATTTGGATATAACGTTTTAATAGGAAGAAAATGTAAAATAGGTAAAAATACTGTTATTGGTAGCAATACAATAATTGAACAAAATGTTTTAATTGGTGACAATTGCGTTATTGGTTCTCATGTAGTTTTAAGAAATTCACTAATAGAAAATAACGTCGTTATACAAGATGGTTGTAAAATTGGATTAAAAGGTTTTGGGTTTATTCCTTTAAAAAATAAAAACTTAAGATTTCCCCACATTGGCAAAGTTGTATTAAAAAATAATGCAGAGATTGGCTCTAATTGTACAATAGATAGAGGTTCTATCGGAGACACAATTATAGGTAAAAACACCTTTCTAGATAATCAAGTACACGTTGCCCATAATATTAAAATTGGAGATAATTGTATGATAGCAGGTCAAGTAGGTTTTGCTGGAAGTTCAATTATTGGAGACAATGTATCTATTGGAGGACAAGCTGGTGTGTCTGGACATTTAAAAATTGGGAATAATGTTAAAATTGGAGGTGGTAGTGGAGTTATAAATAATTTACCAGACGGATCTATAGTTATGGGCTATCCTGCAGTTTCTTTAAAAGAATTTATAAGAAAATCAAAAAAATGAAAAAATCAATAGATAGAAAAGAAATAGAAAATTTACTGCCACACAGAGAGCCAATGTTATTGATCGACCAATTGACTAATATAGTTCACTTAAAGTCTGCAACCGCAATTATGTTTGTAAAAAAAAATGGTTTCTATGTTCAGGGGCATTTTCCTGGTCAGCCTGTAATGCCAGGGGTTTTGATCGTAGAGGCATTTGGCCAAGCCGCCGCCGCTTTAACTGCATATGGAATTGATCCTAAGGAATATGCAAATAAATTAGTTTATTTAATGGGTGTTGATAAAGCTAGGTTTAGAAGTCCAGTTATACCTGATTGTGAACTTCATTTAGAAATTGAAGCTATAAGATCACATGGCAGGGTGTGGAAATATAAAGGCACAGCAAAAGTTGACGGCAAAAGAATGGCCGACGCAGAATGGTCGGCAACAATAGTGGATAAAAAATGATTCATGCTTCAAGTATTATTTCTAAAAAAGCTATAATTGGCAACAATGTTAAAATTGGCCCATTTTGTTATGTTGGAGACTTTGTTGAACTAGCAGAAGGAGTTGAATTAATTTCAAATGTACACATCGAAGGAAATACTAAAATAGGCAAAGAAACTAAGATTTTTCCTTTTGCAAGTATAGGAACTACACCACAGGACTTAAAATTTGATAACGAACCTAATAGTTTGTTTATTGGAGAGAAAAATACTATCAGAGAACATGTGACAATCAATCCTGGTACTGAAGGCGGTGGTGGAAAAACAATTATAGGTAATAATTGTTTATTTATGATTTCTTCTCATGTTGCACATGATTGTAGAGTCGGAAATAATGTTATTATTGCTAACAACGTCCCATTAGGTGGACATGTTGTAATTGAAGACTCTGTTGTAATAGGTGGTAATTCAGCAGTCCAACAATTTACAAGAATTGGTAGGTTAGCAATGATAGGTGGCATGACAGGAGTGCTAAAAGATGTAATACCTTTTGGTCTATCAGTTGGTAATAGAAATTATTTACAAGGTTTAAATTTAATTGGTCTTAGAAGAAAAAATTATGAAAATAAAAAAATAATGGATTTAGACAAGGCTTATAAAGAAATATTTTCATCTAAAAATTTACATGAAAATTTAAGTAAAATTAACAATGAATTTAAAGGCAATGAATTAGTGGAAGAAGTAGTTAGTTTTATTGCAAAAGATAAGAAAAGACCAATTTGTTCACCATTAAACAAAGAGTAGAATGATCGGATTAATATTTGGAGAAACCAACTTCCCAAAAGAAATCCTTAGAAAAATAAAAAAAAGCAAAAGAAAACATCTAATTATAGACTTATCTAAAAATAAAATTTTTAAAAAGAATAAAAACTCTCACGCAGTTTCAATTGGTCAAATTAGTAAGATTATAAATATTTTAAAAAATTATGATTGTAAAAAAGTAATATTTGCCGGAAAAGTAAAAAAGCCAAACTTTTTAAAACTTAAATTAGACTTAAAAGGAATTTATTACATTCCTAGAATTATTAAAGCGTCTAAAATAGGGGATGTAGCAATTTTAAAAGAAATAATTAATATTTTCAAGAAGGAAAAAATTACGACTTTAAATTCATTGTTTTTTACACCAGAACTTAGTCTTAAAAAAGGAATACTCACAAAATTAAAACCTAACAGTAATGACAAAAAAGATATTAATAAAGCTATGTTTATTTTAAGCAAATTAAATCAATATAATTTTAGCCAAGGTACTGTTGTAAGAAATGCTAAAGTTCTTGCGGTTGAGGGCAATGATGGTACTCAAAAAATGTTAAATAAAATTAAAAAAAAACAAAAATTCCTAAATGGAGTATTGGTTAAATTTCCAAAGAAGAAACAAGACTTAAGAATTGATTTACCTACAATCGGATTAAAAACTTTATACCAATGTAAAAGTGCAGGCTTAAAAGGAATGGTGTTAAAAAGTAAACAAAACATTTGTTTAGATAAAAAATTATTAATTCAATCAGCAAATAAAAATAAAATGTTTATTATAGTAAAATGAAAAAAATATTTATATTAACAGGGGAACCATCAGGAGATAAATTAGCCTCTAAAGTAATTATAGAATTAAAAAAAATTAATCCTGAAATTGAATATTTATCTGTTGGTGGCACTAATCTTAAAGCTTTAGGGATTAAATCAATATATGATTTAAAAGATATTACCTATCTAGGTTTTACAAATGTTATATTAAATCTATTTAAGATTAATAGAAAAATTAATCAAACCGTAGAAGCAATTTTAGACTTTGCACCAGATATTCTTTTTACAGTTGATAGTCCAGATTTTACATTTAGAGTTGCTAAAAAAATTAAACATAAAAATTCTAAAATTAAAACTATTCATTATGTTGCTCCTCAAGTGTGGGTCTGGAGAGAAGGAAGAGTAAAAAAAATTAAAAAATTTATAGATCACATTTTATTATTATTTAGTTTTGAAAAAAAATATTTTGAGAAAGAAAATATAAGCTTCGACTTTGTGGGTCATCCATTATTAGAAGATAAAAAAGATGATAAAATTGATATCAATCAAGTCGTAGGAAAAAACAAAGCTATAATATCTGTATTCGCAGGAAGTCGTATTTCAGAAATTAATGTACTTATGCCAATTTTACTTAACTTTATTAAACTCATGCTTAATACATACGATGACATTACCTATGTTTTTCACACTAATTTTGAACACAACGAGTTAATACACAACCACATTAAAAGTACCAACCTGTCTAACTGCGAGGTAATTAGTGATAATAAAATCAAATCACACGTATTAAGAAAATCAATATTTTCTATTGTAAAATCGGGAACAGTTTCTCTAGAAGTTTGTAATGCAAAAATACCATCAATTATTCTTTATAAGATGAATTTCATTAACTATTTAATAATTAAAATGTTAGTTAAAATTAAATATGCAAATATTATTAATATTGCTGCTAATGAAGAAGTTATACCTGAGCTTTTACAATCCAAATGCAACTCAAAAAATATTTATAAGATTGTGAGCGAATATTTAGACTCACCAATTAAAATAGAAAAACAGGTTAACAAAACACAGAAAATATTAAATAAGTTTAAAACAAATAAGCCATCATCTGAATTAGCTAGCCAGGCTTTGAATAAATTCCTTTAATTAGTCTTAACACAACCCACAATAGAGAAATAATACCGTAGATTCTAATAATTAAACAAATATACTAATAGTGATGGGATTTCTTTTTGCTATATTTATTGGAATATTTGTTGCTACGAATTTTGATAATGTTCCTCTAAATACTCAACAAGAAGAAAAAACAATTCAAGTCGATACAAAAAAAACTGTTAAAAATAATACTGCAATTCCAGAAATTAAATCTCAAGCAAAAGATGCTGAACCAATCAAAGAAGAAATTAAATCTCAAGTAAAAGAAGCTGAACCAATCAAAGAAGAAATTAAATCTCAAGTAAAAGAAGCTGAACCAATCAAAGAAGAAATTAAATCTCAAGCAAGAGAAGCTGAACCAATCAAAGAAGAAATTAAATTTGAACCAAAAGAAGTTAAACCAATTAAAGAAGAAGTTACCGAGATAGTTAATTTAGAAGAAGCAGGAACAGATTGGTTAAAATTAATTTTATTAGCCCTAGGTGCAATATTTGTCGTTGGTTCTGGAACTTATCTTTATAACAGGACAAAAAATAATTCTTCATCAAGCAGCTCAAATGACTATATGAGAAGCAAATTTAAAGAAAAAACTCAACCAGAAACACAAGAACAACAACCATCTCAGGAAGAAACTCAACCAGAAACACAAGAACAACAACCATCTCAGG
>MDTF01017395.1_pt1 | contig 15869 bp, 17 predicted proteins | sample 811191 | NCBI WGS metagenome assembly MDTF01 (sample SAMN05326649, study PRJNA326480) | marine metagenome | isolation source: seawater | place: Southern Ocean | collected 2011 | reverse complement strand
TTTTATAACATTATTAGTATTGAATTGACGTATTTATAATAGTATAAAACCGTTCTTTTAATAAATAAACAATAATGATTGCACAATGAGCTTTTACGAACATACATTAATAGCAAAACAAGACATTTCTACGCCAGATTTAGAAAAATTAGAAAAAAAATATAAAGATATTATTACTGAAACAGACGGTGAGATAATAAAAATTGAAAAATGGGGACTTTTAGGATTTGCAAATAAGATCAAAGCTTACAAAAAAGGTTTTTATATTCATTATAAATTTAAGGCTGAAAGTAAAACTTTAGAAGAAATAAAAAAGAGTAGTATAATTGATAATTCTCTATTGAGGCACTTAACCGTAAGGTACAAAAAATTAGATACAGAAACTGAATATTTTAAAGAAAAAGATAAAAATGAAAAGAAAAAGTAATAAAAAATTTAATAAGAGGCCTCAGAACCCTTTGAACAAACTTAGTTTGTTTCAAAAATCTGATTCTCGATTTTCTAAAAAATGTCCACTATCTGGTAAGGATGCCCCTGTTGTAGATTATAAAAATATAAAATTACTTAAAAGATATATATCTGACACAGATAAAATTATGCCGTCTAGAATAACTTCTGTATCTCAAAATAAACAGAGAAAACTAACGAGTGAAATAAAAAAAGCAAAAATTTTAGGACTGATTTAATTATGCAAATCATACTTTTAGAAAATATTTTAAAACTTGGTAAAATTGGTGACCAAGTTGAGGTTAAGAGTGGCTTTGGTAGAAATTATCTTTTGAGACAAGGTAAGGCCCTAAGAGCTAGCAAAGAAAATGTGGAATTTGTAAACAAGAAAAAAGTTGAATTGAATAAAAAAAATGAAGAGTCTAAAAAACAATTTAATGAAATTGCAGCAAAAATTACAAACAAAACTTTAAAATTTAATAAAGAATCTAAAGAAAATGGAGAATTATATGGATCAATAAAACCAAAAGAAGTGTCCATCGCCTTTAAAGATACTCTAAACATTGAAATCAACCCTTCGCAAATAGACTTAAGACAAGAAATTACTCAAGTTGGTAATTACAAAATTAACATTAATCTTCACGCTGAAGTTACAGTTAGTGTTAATTTAAAAGTCGATAAAACAGACTCTATTTAAATAATATTTTTCCACAGGTGGTAAAAAAAGTGTGTAACTTTTAAGTTTTTATTAAGCTTGCTTGAACTATTATATTTTTATGGAAGAAGTAAAACTCAGTGCTAACAACCCAAACGAAAATAAACTACCTTCAAATATAGAAGCTGAACAATCTTTAATTGGTTCTGTTTTGGTTAATAATGATATTATTGATGAAATTTCTAACATTGTCACCTCTGGTAAATTTTTTGATCCTGTACACAGAAAAATTTATGAAGTAATTGAAAATTTAAATAATAAAGGAATGATAGCTAACCCTATTACTCTCAAAAACTATTTTGAAAATGACTCTGGTTTAAGTGAAGTTGGAGGTGTTGATTATCTTGTTAAATTAACTAGATTCTCTTCTTCTATAAAACAAGCCATAGACTATTCAAAAATAATTCATGAGATGTATGTTAAGAGAGAGCTTATATTTATTTCTGATGGTATTTTAGATGAAGCTAAAGATGATCAAATAGAAAAAACAGGCGAAAATATAATCGTAGATGCTGAAAAATCTTTATTTGATTTAGCAGAAAGAGGAAATTTTTCGCAAACTTTTTTAAAGTTTAACCAAGCAATTGATCAAACTATTGAGATGGCTACATTAGCTATGAAAAGTGACCAAGGAATTGTAGGTGTTCCGACTGGTTTAACAGATTTAGATGAAAAATTAGGTGGTCTACACAGATCTGATCTTGTGATTATAGCCGGAAGACCGTCTATGGGTAAAACAGCTCTTGCTACTAATATTGCATATCATGCAGCAAAGACCATGCAGGAAAATAATGAAAAAGGATCAGTTGCTTTTTTTTCTTTAGAGATGTCTTCGGAACAATTATCTACGCGTATTTTATCTGAGCAAGCTAGAATTTCTTCTCACGAAATAAGGACTGGAAAAGCAACAGAGGATACACTAAACCGTTATATTGAAGCTTCAAGAAATATATATGACCTTCCTCTTTATATAGATGAAACTCCAGCGATTGCGATCTCAACTCTGAGCAATAGAGCAAGGAGAATTAAAAGATTATTTGGATTAAAATTGATTGTGGTAGATTATATACAATTAATGAGAACAAATTCAAATAGAATGGACGGTAGAGTCCAGGAAATTTCAGAAATTACCCAGGGTTTAAAAGCACTAGCCAAAGAGCTTAATGTGCCTGTAGTTGCTCTATCCCAACTATCAAGAGCTGTTGAACAAAGAGATGATAAAATACCTCAGTTATCGGATCTAAGAGAATCTGGCTCTATTGAACAAGATGCTGATGTTGTTTTATTTGTTTATAGAGAACAGTATTATCTTGAGAAGAAAGAACCGAAACAAGGCTCTATTGAACATGCCGAATGGCAATCAAAAATGAGTGATATTCATGGATTGGCAAGTCTTATTATTGGCAAACATAGACACGGGTCTACTGGGACAGTGCATGTGGAATTTGAAGGTATGTACACAAAATTTAAAGATTTGCCTAAAAATTAATACTTTAGTTATCTAATATTTAAGATATATCTCAACTTAAGCGATGTTTGGCAAAATTTACAAAACACTTATTATTGATTTTTCAAAAACTTCTATTTTTTTAGTTTGCTGCGCTTTGTCATTTTTTCTATATTTTTCTAAAGATTTTAAATTAGATGCTTCGTCAGATTCCTTGTTGCTAGAGAGTGACAAAGATTTAAAGTATCTAAGAGAAGTTAGTGAAAGGTACGGCTCTAAAGACTTTCTTATTCTTACCTACACACCAGTATTGAGCTTTACAGATGAAGAAACAATTATCAATCTACAGTTTCTGAAATCAAAAATAGAAAGGCTTGAATGGGTTGATAGTGTAATTACAGTAATTGACGTTCCTCTTTTCAAAAGTAGTGACGAGCCTTTAATGGAAAGATTGAAAAATTATAAAACTTTATCGTATCCGGAAATAGACAAAAAAAGAGGTTTTGATGAAATTCTTAATAGTCCAATTTATAGAGATTATGTTATCAGCAAAGATGGAAAGACTTCAGGCGTTGTTGTTTATTTAAAAAAAGATAAAAAACTAAACGAATTTATAAAAACTAAAAATAATTATTTTAATCTAGAGTTAGAAGGAAATCTAAATAGCTCACAGAAAAAAAGTAGAGATATTTTTAATAATGAATACGACACTTACAGAAGCTTATATAACATAAAAAACCATCAGAATATTAATGATATTAGAGAAGTAATTAACAAATATGGTGAAAATGCCCAGATACATTTAGGTGGTCTACCGATGATAACAGATGACATGATGTCATTCGTTCAAAGAGATATTGTTGTTTTTGGCATTGGTGTATTTTTGTTTATCATTATTACTTTATGGTTTATTTTTAAGAAAATTAAATTAGTTGTTATACCGTTGCTAGGTTGTGCTTTTTCTGTAGGCACAATGATTGGAGTTTTAGGTTTATTAAGCTGGAAAGTCACGGTAATTTCTTCAAATTTTATTGCTTTAATGTTGATACTAAATATGGCGATGAACATACATGTTACTGTTAGATTTTTACAAATTAAGAAAGAATTTAAAAACTTAAGCGTCCAAGAAGCTGTTTATGAGGCAAGTAGTAAAATGTTTTTACCAATACTTTATACTGCATTAACTACAATATGTGCTTTTTTATCGTTAATATTTAGTGGCATAAAACCTATTATCGATTTTGGTTGGATGATGACATTAGGACTCATCGTATCTGTAATTATAACTTTTACATTAGTCCCTGCTCTTCTTAATACATTTACTGGTGTTGAGGACTCTATAGGTGAAGAAAATGAAGAGTCTAAAATAACTAACGCCCTCAGTAATTTCACCAAAAATAATACTTCGATTATATTTGGTTCTGCTTTGATTGTAATTGCTTTAAGCGTGTTTGGAATATCAAAACTGGAAGTGGAAAATAGTTTTATAAATTATTTCGATAAAAAAACTGAAATTTACAAGGGTATGAAACTCATTGATGATAAGCTTGGTGGAACTACTACTTTAGATGTTATTTTGAAATTTCCTGACAATAAAGAAAATAGGAAAAAGGATGATGAGTTTTCAGAGTGGGATGATGACAACCAAGATAGCAAAGAAGATCCTGCAAAATACTGGTTTACGAGAAATAAAATAGATAAAATTTTAAAAGTACATGATTATTTAGATTCCTTACCGGAAATAGGAAAGGTTATATCTTTTGGTTCTATCATAAGAGTTGCAGAAGATTTAACTGGGAATAAACTTGAGACTTTAGAAGCTGGGGTTTTGTATAGCAAGATACCTGAAGAAATTAAAAAAGAAATTATCTCTCCGTATATATCAGTAAAAGACAGTGAAGCTAGAATTAGTGTTAGGGTTAAAGACTCTACAAAAAACCTAAGAAGAAATGATTTAATTAATAAAATAAAAGATGAGTTAATTACTAAGGTAGGGTTAGAAAAAAATGAATACAAACTAGCAGGTGTTGTAATTCTTTTTAATAATTTATTACAAAGTCTTTTTAAATCTCAAATTTTAACTTTAGGTGTGGTTATGGTTGGAATTTCATTAATGTTCTTAGTTCTTTTTAGAAATTTGATGCTTTCTTTCATTGGCGTTGTGCCTAACTTTATGGCGGCATTTTTTATTTTAGGTATTATTGGTCTTCTTGGGATTCCATTGGATATGATGACTATCACGATAGCTGCAATTACTATTGGCATAGCCGTGGATAACAGTATTCACTACATATATAGGTTCAAGGAAGAATTTAGAAAGATAAAAAACTACAATCTAACAGTTGATAGATGTCATAGTACTGTTGGCGTAGCTATACTCAATACGTCCATTACTATTGTTTTTGGATTTTCTATTCTAATATTGTCTAACTTTATACCAACTATTTATTTTGGTGTCTTTACGGGCATAGCAATGCTTTTAGCATTAATATCAGTGCTTACTCTTTTGCCAAAATTAATCCTAGTTTTAAAACCGTTCGGCAATGAGTAGTCTAATAGAATTTTTAAAAGAAGATGTCTTAATCTTTGATATAATTTTTATAATTATAATTTTATATAATATAGTTAAATGCTCTTCAGATGGTTTCTCGCTAAGTTTTCTTTCGTCCTTAAAGTGGATAGTGTCTGCTATGTCAACAATAATTTTTGTTCCTAAGCTGCAACCTTGGGTGAACAATTATGTTGAATCTGATTTTATACAAAACGTTGGAATTGGTGTTTTCATATTTATTACAACTTTATTTTTCACTATTATTTTAGGTAAAGCTATTGGTAGAGCTGTAACTTGGACGGGTGTTGGCTCGGTAGATAAATCTTTTGGTATTATTTTTGGAGTTTTTAAAGGATACGTAGTTGCAGTTTGTTTTTTTTCTTTATTAAACTGGTTTTATACTTATGAAAAATGGGGTATATCAACAATAGATGCCTATTCTTTTGGTGTAGTTAAAAAAGGTAGTGATTTGCTTATTGATGAGTTCCCAAACTATAAAGATGTTATCAAAACTAAGGAAGAAATTGAAAAAATTTAAATTAGATAGACCAAAAGAAGAATGTGGTGTTTTTGGTGTTTCAGATCATGAAGATTCTTCGGCTTTGGTTGCTCTAGGATTGCACGCCTTACAGCATAGAGGTCAAGAAGGTTGTGGTATTTCTTCGTTTGATGGAAAAACATTTCATTTAGAAAAAAGACAAGGTTTGGTTGGTGATCACTTTACAGACTCAACAACAATTAAAAAATTACCTGGTAGATCAGCTATAGGCCACAATAGGTACTCTACAACTGGTGAGGTTTCATTAAGAAATGTTCAGCCTTTTTTTGCTGATCTGTACTCGAGTGGTGTTAGTTTGGCTCATAATGGGAATTTAACAAATGCTATAGAACTAAGAAATAATCTTGTTAAAGATGGCGCAATTTTTAGAACCACAAGTGACACTGAAACTATAGTTCAGTTAATAGCAAAATCTAGTAGAAATAAAATGACAGATAAAATTATAGATGCCCTTTTTCAAATACAAGGTGGTTATGCTTTAGTTATGATGACTAATAAAAAATTGATAGGTATTAGAGACCCGTTTGGAATAAGACCACTGGTAATTGGCAAGTTAAAAGAATCTTTTATTTTTGCTTCTGAAACTTGCGCACTAGATATTGTTGGTGCTAAATTTGTAAGAGAGGTAGAAAATGGTGAAATAGTAGTTATTGAAAATGGAAAATTAAATAGTCTAAAACCTTTTCCTCTAAAGAAAGCAAGGCCAGATGCATTTGAATACATCTATTTTGCTAGACCGGATAGCCTGCTTAATAATAAATGTGCATACGAATACAGAAAGAAAATGGGGGAGGAGCTTGCTAAAGAAACAGATGTAGAAGCTGATTTAGTAGTTCCAGTTCCTGACTCAGGAGTTCCAGCAGCACTTGGTTATAGTCAGTTTGCAAAAAAAAGCTTTGAACTAGGACTAATAAGAAATCATTATGTTGGGAGAACTTTCATTGAACCCACTCAAAGCATTAGAAGTTTTGGTGTAAAATTGAAACTAAATGCAACACAAACTTTAGTAAAAAATAAATCAATTATTTTAGTTGATGATTCTTTGGTTCGAGGAACAACATCACATAAAATAGTAAAAATGCTTTATGATGCAGGTGCAAAGGAAGTCCATGTAAGAATTGCATGTCCTGAAATCCTCTATCCAGATTTTTATGGTGTGGACATGCCTACTAAAAAAGAATTATTAGCCAGCGGGAAAAGTAATGAAGAGATGTGTGCTCATATAAAAGCAAAGACATTAAAATTTTTAAGTTTAAAAGGATTGTATAAAGCAATTGGCTTTGGAGAAAGAAATAAACTTTACCCACAATTAAGTGACCACTATTTTACAGGAGAGTATCCTGTAAAACCTACAGATGCATCGGGTCAAAGCAAAATTACTCAACTATCTTTGTTGAGCGCTAAATCAAACAACTAGACTAATTAAATTTTAATAGCCTATTATTTTCGTCCAATAAAAACATATTATTTTTTAGTAAAACTATTTCAGAACTAATTCCACTTTTACTAATTTTTTTTATACTCTTAAAGACACCGTTATTGTAGTCAAAAGATAACATGTAGCCATTTTTTGAAAAAATATTCAGCTCGTTATTGAAAATATTAAATTCTTTAAAATTACCTATTTTTTTGACGATTTTTTCTTCTAGATTTTTGTAAATATTTTGTGACCACAAAACTTTCCCAGATTTATTTTCTATACAAATCAATAGATCATTATTTGAAAGTATATAGGTAAAATTAGTGTCTAAAATAGGTTTTATAATAGAGTTGGAAGGTAGGGTCCAATTTGAAGTTCCAGTTATAGAATTGAAACTTAAAATACCTGTTTCCGTAGTAATAATTAAATTATTATTTTTTAGTATAAGAGGTTGGCTCAAGAATAAATTAGAGTCTTCTGTTGGTGATGAATTTTTAAAGTTAACTACCCAGTTAACTTTTTTATTTACATAACTTATGGAATATAGCTCACCACTAGTATTTAAAAAAAATAAATTTTTATTGGCTTTATCTATAACAAAATTATTTTCAAAGTCTGATTTCAAAGAGGTCTGACCAGTTGAAAACTGCCAATTTGTAACGCCTGTTTTGAAATTAATTGAATAAATTGTGTTGTCTTGATTAGCTAATATGATTTGCCCCTCAATAATTTTTAAATTTGATCTAAAAGGTATTCCATAATTTTTTGCCCATACAAGAGATTTGTCAATTAAATCTATGGCATAAATATATCCAAGATTATCTGCTGCATAAAGAACATTATTGCTCACAGTAAGATAAATTTTTTTTTTAAAATTCTTGAACTTTTTTTTATAAAAATCATATAAAACAAATTTTTTTTTTAAATTTAAGGAGTAAGTAAAAATTTTTCCCTTATAATCAGACGTGATTAAATTTTTGTTATAAAAAATAATATTATTATTTGTGATGCGTTTACTTAATTTAGAACTTTTTTGTAAACGTGTAATGTCACCGCTATATAAAAAATTAGAAATATTATTGGTTTCCAATCCATATTTTTCTACCCAATTATTAATTGAAGTAGGTGCATCTAATTCTAAGGGTGTAGTATTTAAGTTTTTTATTTCCTCGTTATATATTTGATTTTTTTGAAATACAGTTTCAAATCTGCTTTGTACATTTTCATTGAGAGAGCTAATTTCTTGTATCTCGACAGGTGTAGTTGCAGCGTCTTTCCATATACCTGTTTTATCATCGAAAGAACACGACACTGAAATTATTGTGATACAGACTAAAATAAAATTCTTCATTAGCTGCTAATATTTATTTAGTAATTGAATATATTCTTCTGCTTTAGTCTTTTGATTTTTTGACAAAAAATATTCTGATACTAAGTTGATAGCTGTATTTTTCCACACAGAGTTAGAATTAATAATGGGATTTAGAGTTCTAAGAATTAACTCTTCATTGTCTTTATTAATTAAGTAAATAGCTTTTTTTATTTTAATTAAATTTAAATTTTCTTTTTCGATGGAATTATTTTTTAAAATTATATCGAAGAAGGAAATTATTTTTAGTTCTTCACTTATAATATTATTATCTATTATAAGATATAGAGCCATAGGTGAATAAAACTGATGATCTTGGGCTATTATACCTTCCAATATAATTTTACTTTCTTCTAATTTTTCCTGTTTAACTAAAATTGAAGCATAAGTATATTGTTCTGCTATCTTGATATTATTTTTCTCTTGGTGATTTTTAAAAATTAAAAAAATAAATATGAAAATAAATATAATAATAAGACCGGTAATAATAAGTTTTAAATTTTTTTTTGTAAAATTTATAATTTTTTCGTTAAAATTTAATTTTATTTTTTCATTTGACATAATCTAAAATGTATTTTTTTTTGTCGGAAAGTTTTTATTAAGTACTTCTTTTTTATATTTTTTAATTCCTATTTCAATTATATTATTTAAATTAGCAAATTTTTTTACAAACTTTGGGTAAAAACCACTTAATCCTAACATATCGTCGGTTACTAATATTTGACCATCGCAATAAACTGAAGCTCCAATACCTATGGTAGGTATTTTTAATGTTTTTGTAATTTCTCTAGCTGTTTTCGCGCTAACACATTCTAGGACTATACTAAAAACTCCAGCTTTTTCGTTTCTAATAGCTTGATCTAATAAGTTGTATCGATCCTTCTCTAAAATTCCCTGTACTTTAAATTTTTTAAAATATTGAGGTGTATAACCTATGTGTCCCATTACAGGCACACCAATATCAACAATACTTTTAACGATGTCATAATTTTTTCCATTACATTCTATTTTAATTGCGTCACATCTAGTTTTATTGAATATTAATTTTGCGTTTTTTTTTGCTTGTATCACATTTTTGTATGAATTGGCTGGCATATCAACAACACAAAGTGCTTTATTTAAATTTGATTTAACACTGATACCATGCTGTATCATTGTTTCGATATTTACATGATGGGTATCTTTCATGCCAAGCATTGCTGTCGCTAAAGAGTCTCCAACTAAAACTATGTCACAGTGATTGTCTAAGATTCTTGCAAAAGGTTTTGAATAAGCAGTTAAGCAAACAAGTTTTTTCTTATTTTTTGACTCAATTATTTTTTTTATTTTTTTCACTCTATTCAAGCTCAATTGTACTCGGTGGTTTTGAGGTTATATCGTAGACTACACGATTAATTCCTTTTACACCATTTACAATTTTATTAGAAATTTCATCCAAGAAATTTTTTGGAAAACTGAAATAATCAGCAGACATGCCATCTTCTGATACAACTGCTCTCAATAAACAAATATATTCGTACGTCCTTGAATCACCCATAACACCTACTGTTTTAACAGGAAGGAGTGCAGCATAAGCTTGCCATATTTTATCATATAATTTATTTTTAATAAGTTGTTCTATAAAAATATAATCAGCTTCTTGTAAAATTTTTACTTTTTCACGAGTAATGTTACCAACTATTCTTATAGCTAAGCCAGGACCAGGAAAGGGGTGTTTATTAGATATACTTTTTACTAAACCAGCTGAATTACCAAGTATACGCACTTCGTCTTTAAAAAATTCTTTTAAAGGTTCTATTAGTTTTAAATTCATCTTTTTTGGTAGCCCACCAACATTATGGTGAGATTTAATTTTTGATGTTTTACTTCCTGTTGATGTTCTGCTTTCTACAATATCTGGATATAAAGTACCTTGAGCTAAAAACTTAACGTTTTTGAACTTTCTTGCTTCTTTTTCAAAAATCTTAATGAAGAGGAGTCCTATAATTTTTCTTTTTTTTTCAGGATTCGTAACGTTTTTAAGTTTTTTGAAATAAATTTCTGAAGCATTTATAATCTTAACATTTAACTTATATTTTTTTTTAAAAATCTTATAAGTCATCTTAAATTCATCTTTTCTCATTAAGCCTGTATCTACCATAATGCACTTCAATCTTTTGCCTATGGCTTTATGTATTAATAAAGCTGCCACACTGCTGTCAACACCACCTGATAAAGCACAAATAACTTTGTCTTTTCTAACTATATTTTTAATTTCTTTTATAATTTTTTTTTTCTCAAAATCTAATTTCCAATTTTTTTTTGCTTTACATATATTAAAAATAAAATTTTTAAAAATAATATTTCCATTTTCTGTATGTGTAACTTCTGGGTGAAATTGAATTCCATATATACGTTTTTTTTTGTTTTCTATAATTGTCATCTTAGATTCGTTAGTAGAGGCTATTTTTGTGAATCCTTCTGGCAATTTATGGACTGTGTCTTGGTGGCTCATCCAAACTTTACATTTATTCTTGATAAAAAAACCTTTGGTTAGTAAAGAGTCTCTAGACTTAAGTAAAAGAGTTCTCCCAAATTCTCTTTTCGAGATATTTGATTTTACCTTAGCTTTGTAATGTTTGGCAATTAACTGTAATCCATAACAAATACCCAGAATAGGAATGTTTAAGTTAAAAATTTCATTAGGAATATTTGGATGTTTATTCTCTGTAACAGTTGACGGGCCTCCTGATAAAATAATTCCCTTAACATTTGTAAATATATATTTTTTTTTTCAAATCTTTTGGCGTCAAAATTTCTGAAAATACTTTATATTCTCTAATTCGTCTTGCAATTAATTTTGTAACTTGAGAGCCAAAATCTATAATAATGATTTTGTCTTTTTTTAACTCTTGTTTCATTTACTTTGTTGTGCGTTGTTAAGCTTTTCTTGTAATTCTTTTTTTTTAGGGCACATTTTTTTACATACAGAAGCCATGGTAGACATAAGTTCTTTTGCTTTAGAAAAATTTGATTTTTCAATATTCAATATAGTCAAAAGATAAATTGCCTCTTCATTTAAAGGGTTTAGTAAAATCACTGTATTTAAGTTTTCTTCTTCTAGGGTGTTTTTTTGTTCTTTATTAAATATTTTAGCTAAATATAAGTAAGATTTTTCACTTTTAGGATTAAACACAATATTTTTTTCAAAATAAAATTTTGAATCTTTAAATTGCTTATTGTCAAATAATTTTTTTCCTTCTTCAAAATAGGAAGTTTTCGCGTGTGCACCTTCATAATATGAGTTTGATAAAAAAAAGGACACTAAAATTATTAATATTTTTTTCATCATAACTTATAGTTGCCTTCGTCTTTGGTCATTTCTACGCTATGCACCATACTCTCATAAAATCCTGCTTTAGTAATTTTTACAAATTTAGCTTTTTTTTGTATATCAGAAATTTTTTTTGCTCCAATATATCCCATTGATGATCTTAGTCCTCCTTGTAGTTGATATAATATTTTTTCGACCTTACCTTTGTATAATACTCTAGCCTCGACCCCTTCTGGTACAAATTTAGATTTATCTTTATAGTTTTTTTGAAAATATCTATTTGAAGAACCTTCCGACATAGCTCCAGCAGAACCCATTCCTCTGTATAGCTTATAAAATTTATTTTTATATTTATATTTATTTCCTGGGCTCTCTTCTGTCCCAGCAAAAATTGAGCCCATCATAATGGCGTCTGCACCAGCGGCAATACCTTTGGCTATATCTCCTGAAAACTTAATACCACCATCAGAAATTATCTTAACATTTTTTTTTTTTCATACTTTTTTTAACCTCTATAACTGCACTAATTTGAGGCATACCAATACCTGCTATCATTCTGGTTGTGCATATTGATCCTGGTCCAATACCAACTTTCAGTATATCAGCACCTTCGTTATATAGCTTTAAAGCAGCTTCAGCCGTTGCTATGTTTCCTACACAAATAGGCTTTTTTAAATTTATTTTTTTTATTTTAGAGAGTATTTTTATTACCTTGTCGCTATGACCGTGGGCTGTATCTATAACAATTAAATCTACACCAGCATCTATTATAGACTTTGTTCTTATCAAATCTTCATTGCTAGTTCCAACAGCAGCCCCTACTAGTAAATTCTTATTTTTTACTTTTTTTATTTCTTTAACTTGATTTGCAATTGATAAATTACGATGCACAATCCCTAAACCACCTTTTTGAGCTATAGAGATAGCCATTTCCGATTCTGTTACTGTGTCCATAGCAGATGATAAAAAAGGAACTTTTAGATCTAGATTATGTCCTAAGTTTGTATGTAAGTTTGTTTCTGTAGGTAAAACTGATGAGTATCTTGGTACAAGTAATACGTCGTCAAATGTTAAGGCTTCTTTGATTACTTCCATATACACTTATATACAATTTTAAAAAATTATAAAGTCTTTAATGAAGAACAAACAATATATGTCTCTTTAGATTCACTTCTGCTTGATTCAGGTTTAAAAAAATCTACTTTTTTAAAATTTTTCTTTGCTAAGTTCTTAACTTCTAAAAAATCTTCACCCATGAATAGTTTACACACCAGTGTTCCCTTGTTAGTTAACATCTTTAGTGAAAAGTTAATAACATCTGAACAGAGACTATTCGTTCTAATAGAATCAACAGTTTTGTTTCCAGTTGTATTTTCTGCCATATCAGAAATTATTACGTCAATTTTATCATTAAATACATTTAGAATTTTTTTTTTAGTTTTTTCATCTGAAAAATCATTGTTTAAAAATAAAACATTATCTAACGTTTCCATTGGGGTTATGTCTACTGCAAGAATTTTTCCGCTAATTATAATTTTTGATGCTATTTGTGACCACCCTCCTGGTGTAGATCCAATGTCTAGTAAGTTTGAGTTTTTTTTTATAAAATTAAATTTTTTATTTAATTCAATTAATTTAAATGCTGCTCTTGATCTGTATCCAAGTACCTTAGCTTTTTTAAAAAATTGATCTCGATGTTGTTTAATAACCCAAGTTCTGCTTTTTTTTGCTCTCTTTGTTTTTTTCATTAAAGAATGTCTTCATGATCATCTTCTTTTTTAATTTTACTTAATCTTTTATTTGTTTTTTTATATATAAAATAACTTACAGGAATTGATGCTACATACAGTAGGCCAATTGTTAACAATGCTTTAAATGTAAAAAATATTAACGATACAAAAATTACTACAATTCCAAAGAGTAGAAAAATTGTTAATTGACTTGATGTTTTAATTTTTTTTAAAGAAAAAGTTGGTATATTACTAATTAATAGGATGGCAACTATTACTACTAGATAAGGAGTGAATCTTTTAATATCTAGACCTAATTGAAGTCCTGATAGTTCGTATATCAACGGTAATAATATTAAAATTGCTCCAGCAGGTGACGGTATACCCTCAAAATAATTACGTTTCCATTCTGCCTCATCAGAAATTTTTGTTAGATTAAATCTTGCAAGTCTCAATACACAGCAAACAGAAAAAATTAATGTTATTGCCCAGCCAATTTTTCCATAATTTTTCAATTCCCAAAAATATAAAATGAAAGCTGGTGCTATTCCAAAGCTAACAAAATCTGTTAGTGAATCTAATTCTTTTCCAAATTCAGAAGTGCCTTTAATTAATCTGGCTATTCTTCCGTCAAGTGTGTCTAGAATAGCAGCAAAAATTAAAAAAATTACAGCTATGTTGTAATTTTGATCCAGTGCAAACTTTATCGAACTAATACCAAGACAGACGCCAATCAATGTTAGTAAGTTAGGTAAAATAAATCTAGATTTTTTTGATGCAACTAATTTAAAGGAATTTTTTTCTTGCATTTTATTTAGCTGCTAGCAAACTTTCTCCAGCAACTACATTTTGTCCTAATTTAGCTAATAACTTTCTGTTATTAAAATAAACATCTACTCTGCTGCCAAATCTAATCATTCCAATACGCTCGCCTTGCTCGATAGATTGATTAACCTCAACTTCAGTTACTATTCTTCTGGCTATCAATCCTGCTATTTGAACAACTATAATTTCATCTCCATTTTTTAATTTTAATCTATAGTAGTTTCTTTCATTTTCTTCACTAGATTTATCAAGAGATGCATTTAAAAATTTTCCTGGTTTATAAAGTATTTCTTCTACATTTGCTGAAACGGGTGTTCTATTCACATGACAATTAAAAACATTCATAAAAATGCTAATTTTAGTAAATTTTTTATTTTCTAAAGATAATTCAACAGGACCGTCCACCTCTGAAATATTTGAAATTAGTCCGTCTGCAGGACTTACTAAAAAATTATCATCCTGGATAGAGATACGATCAGGATCTCTAAAAAAATAGTAAACCCAGATGGTTAATAAAATTGCAATTAGTCCTAAGGTTTTTGAAACAAGCAGACAAACGAAAGTTATTGCTATAGCTATAGCTAAAAAACGGTAACCTTCTTTATGTATTTTTGGTAAAATTGTATTTAACATTTTTTAAATTTGATAATGAGGCCTAATATGTATAAAATTTCATTTTAATCAATTTATATTTAAATAATTATATATGTCAAAAATTAAGGTAAAAAACCCAGTCGTTGAGTTAGATGGTGATGAAATGACAAGAATTATTTGGTCATTTATCAAGGAAAAACTTATTTCACCTTATTTAGACTTAGATATAAAATACTATGACTTAAGCGTCGAAAGCAGAGACAAAACCTCAGATCAAATAACTATAGATTCTGCTAATGCAATAAATAAATTTGGAGTAGGTATTAAATGTGCAACAATAACTCCTGATGAAGAAAGAGTAAAAGAGTTTAATCTTAAAAAAATGTGGAGATCACCCAATGGAACAATACGAAATATACTAGGTGGAACAGTTTTTAGAGAACCTATTATATGTAAAAATATTCCAAAATTAGTGCCGACGTGGACAAAGCCTATTGTAATTGGAAGGCATGCTTTTGGAGACCAATACAGAGCAACAGATTTCTTAGTCCCAGGAAAAGGTAAAATGGAAATTAAATGGACTTCTGAGAATGGTAAAGAAAAAAAAGAATTTGAAGTTTTTAATTTTCCTGGTCCCGGTGTTGCGATGTCAATGTATAACTTAGATGATTCAATTAGGGATTTTGCAAGATCTTGCATGAACTATGGTTTAGAAAGGAATTGGCCAGTTTATTTATCAACGAAGAATACTATTTTAAAAGCTTACGATGGAAGATTTAAAGATTTGTTTGAAGAAGTATTTAGAAAAGAATTTGCTGATAAATTTAAAACTGCAAATATAACTTATGAACACAGATTAATTGATGACATGGTTGCTTGTGCTATGAAATGGAATGGAG
>MDTF01001850.1_pt1 | contig 15882 bp, 4 predicted proteins | sample 811191 | NCBI WGS metagenome assembly MDTF01 (sample SAMN05326649, study PRJNA326480) | marine metagenome | isolation source: seawater | place: Southern Ocean | collected 2011 | reverse complement strand
GTATTGCTGATACCCCCTTTTTCAATCACAACACGCAATAAAGCCAGGTCTTTGACATCAGTTGAAGGCTGGAGATCTGATTTTGAAGGCATCTCCTGAGATTCCCGTATCGCAGCTAGCAACAAAGCCTCATCATCCTTCTTTTCATCAAACACAAGCATCAACTTTGCCAGGGTTTGACTAGATAGTAATGAGAAAAATATGGACAACTTTTTCTTGTCAATATTTAGGAAAAATTGAGCTGATAAACTTTGGTCCTTGAGTAAATTTTCAAGAAAAAGATAAAGTAGTCTTTGTTTATGTAATATTTGATTGATTTCTACAATATTGAAATTAATAATCTGGGTGAATACAGATAACCTCATCTCAGGTGAAAAGTTTCTGATCAACAAATTCAAATCGATAACCTTGCGCGGAGTGGCAACAGACAATAACTTTAAATAAAGCAGCTCTTTTAATTCGATTTTAGTGGTAGCTACCGGTACGATATTAAAAATCCAGTCACTTGTCTTTAATCTCACTTCCTCTACCAAATCACCCATTTGACCTGACAATAAAAGTAATAAGTCATTCTCAAGCTCAGTCAAATCCTTCATTTGAAGATTGAACTGCGCATCCTTGGAAATTAGATCATAGCCATTTGATGGACCAATGAATTGATTAAATGATTCATCTTCTAACCAACCCGCTATTTCATTTGGTTTTTCCTTTAATAATGCCGTCCAAGCCCATGTAAACTGATCTTTCAATTCATATAAATCTTTGGAATGTAAGGCCTTGAAAAAATCTAAAATTTTACTTTTTTTGAAGAATGAAAATCTGTTGCGAGTGACAAAAAAATGAACCAGTTTAATCTCCCAAGAGTTTTGAATGTGAGCTAATAATGAAAGGCTTAATAATCTAATCAAATCGACTTTTGACCCCTTTTTGAATAATCTTTCCCAAAGAGTCCAAGGATATTGCCCATTGATAAAAAAATTATTTAAAATCACATCATGTGCCACCTCACTATTGAATCTCGCCCACACCAAATCTGCTTGACTGTCTGTCGGATTGTCAAAAAAAACAGTCAATAATAAATTAAAATCATTGAATATCTTCCCCTCGTCAAGGTCAATATTTTCTAACTCAATCGCATCCGTTTCAGCATCATTTTTTTTAAATAAAGCCACTTGATATTGGAATAATTCATCGAAATTTTCACCATTATCCACATCCATTTTAGCTAAAATAAATGTTTCAAGTAGTTTGAATTTAAAATCCTGATCGCTTTGCTCCAATTCAGGTAAATATTTTTCTAGCGCTACAAATCCAGCAGTGTCCTTAAAAACTTGCAAAATAATTTTTAAAACAATATCGAAATCAAATTGATAAAGCAATCGTAGCCAAAAAGTTTGATGACTAATTCTCTTTTTAAATTGAATAGTTAATTGATCAAAATTGTCCTCTAGCACCTTTTTAAGAGATGAAATTGGATCTAAATCAACTGAAAGCCAAACCCCCAGCTCCAAATAATTTAATAACAAAAGAAGATCATCTGTAATTTTGATATTTTTTTCCTTTGCCGTTTCCAAAACAGTTTGAGATTGAATGAGTTGTCTTCGTAAGGCAATTAATTTAGAATATTCTCCAGGGTCTAGGTGAGCGATAATGGTTGAAAGTAACTCCGTAAAGACCATGTCTTTTTTTAAGGCTACTCTTTCAAGCAATTCATATAATGATCTGTTTAACTGTGGATCAGAAATAGAAAAATGATTGATAAAACCAGCTATTTGTTGATATCCATAATGATAAATGTTTTCAGAAAATAAGGTGTGCAGAAAAATTTTAAGATAATGGAAGTTTTCAAAGGCCTTTCTCTTTTTGGTTTCTTGCCGAGCAAAAACAACAAAAAGCATATCTATTTGAGTCAACGAAAAAATTTCAAAAATTCGTTTTAATTTTAGCTTATTTTGATAATTATTAGTGCCAAATGAAATGATCCTGGATAACTCTATCAGATCTTTCTTTCGAAGTCTTTTAGCCATCTTTAGAATTTCTATCAAAGAGTAGTCAAATTCTAATTTTCCTTGATCTAGATAGTCAATTAAGGGGACCAGTGATAAATCCTTGATATTCTGTTCTTGACTGAAAAATGAATCCACTTCCTCTTTAATTCGATTCATATTGAACCCCTTATCTGAAAATGGCAAATTATCAAACCATGAAGGATCTGTAATCAAACGTTCAAAAATATATTTTTTAAACGATATATCGGTATCATATTGATCGATCGATTTTATAATTTTTTCAAATTTTTTCTTTCTTTGAATACCCTGAAAAAAAGCCATAATCACTTTCTCGACTGATCGAAGTTCATGGCCATAAATCAATCTTAGCCAGACTACTTTATAACCCTGCTCCTTTTTAAGAGCTAGAATGAATGACTCTACGTGGTCTTTCAAAAGTATTATCAATACCTCATCAGGAGATTGATCTCCTAACTCCCAAATTCCAGATTTTAAATAATATAAATAAGTATCGATGAGACTTGAATCGCTTAGATCTTTCTTGTAGAGGTTCGTGACCTCTTTTCTATGCTTTATCAATACAGCTTTGGCCATTTCAGAACCCTCAGATTTCATCATTTTATCGATGATATAATCTCGCCCATAGCCTGTCCTTACAGAGATCTGATCGATCAGCGTAAATAACAATGCAGGCCGTTTTTTAAACTGCTGTTTTAATTCCTTGATAACATCACCCACCCACAATAAACCCAAATCATAAAGGGTAATAGAAAAAATAGGTCGAGTTAACTGAATAATCGCGGATAGCTCAATGAGCTCTTTTTGAAAGGAGAATTTGTTTTCACGCTGCAGAATTTGGAAAAACAATTCAATTTGCTGAGGATTTAATACTTGATAGATTCGCTCCAAAGAGCGCATAAATTTTTTAATAGTAAAATTTGATTTCGTGAATTGTAAAACAATTTCTTCAATTTCTCTTCGAAAAAATACTTTCCTAATTGTTTGTTTTTTAGCTACTGATAACGACGAAACACGTTCCTTAATGATATAAATGGTTAACTCTTCAATCAAACGCTTAATACTACTTGTGGGTTTAAAGGACTCCTCAAGTTCATTCCCTTTAAGCGATTCAATTATCAAGTGAGATACAAGGATTTTAACCTCTTCAACCAAACCTTGAGCTTTTTTAAAGTTTAACTGTAGAAATTTAATATAATCATTCAGACTTATGGATCTATAGTCATTTACCATAAAATCAAACGTTACTCTTCTTAAGGAATCATTAAACTCTTTTTGAAAGGATTTAAATTCCTTTTTTTTCCAGATGACTTCTTGTATTGTATAATTAAATCGCCTAATTTCTAAATAAATTATAGGTTCAACACTCAGCCAATATTCATCCAGCTGATCCTTTTTTATTTGATGAAAAAATCTTTCTTTAATGGCCCTATCATTAAGGGTGTTTTTTAAATTAAATTTTAGAGAGTGTAAATCATTTTTTATTAATCTTTGGAAAACGCTTGTTACCGAATCAGAACCTGAAATCATTACCCCCGTCTTAAGGAAATATATAAATAACTCTAAATCATTTAAAATATTTTGTCGATCAATGAGCTCATCTATATTCTCCTGCTGAAGCAACTTTGCTAATTCAGTATCTAAAAGATATGAGAGTCTTACAATAAATTCTTCCTGAAAATTTTTACTATCTATCGTACCCAAATCAAGACTGATATCTTCTATTTTCAGATGTTTAGCGTAGGGATAATATTTATTAAAACAATAGTCTATCGCGTCAAGGATTCTAGACTTAAGACGACCCACTTCAGTGGTACTCAGCTCCTTATCTAATTCTAATGTTAAGGTGTTTATTAAATGATTTGGTTCCATCGATTTATTACGTTGAAGGCATCAACGAATAAGATTAACAGTTCCTGTTATCTCTTCAGGATCATTGGGGTCTAATTGACATACGTACTCATAGGCTCCCGTTGGCAGCAACTCATCATTGAAAATTCCATTCCAAGGTTGCTGATATCCATGGGATTCAAAAACAAGGATTAAATCTGGAGCCATAATTTTTATATGGCATTTTGGGAATTTTTCAATATTCATAATGAGCCATTCATCCCTGATACCATCAGCATTGGGAGTAAAAGCACTTGGGAAATAAACCTGTGAATCATCTTGGATAGATCCATCAATGTTCCCTGGCTCATCGAACCACATGACACAACTCTCAATAGAATCAAAAATGTATTTTTCAGGCACTTGGCTCGGAATAATGTCTAGTTCTTTTAGAAGACTATAATTCTTCTTATTCAACTCACAAAAAGATATTTTAATCTTTTTCGACTTAAGATATAATATCGCATCTTTGAATGTTCGAATTCCGGAATAATCCATATAAGGCACCAAAGACATATTAAAAACAACGACCTCAACCTTAGGGGAAATAGCACGTATGGTCTTTAAAAACCGTGTAGAGAAACCAAAAAATAAAGGTCCTTTGATGGTCTTTATAAAAACTTTATCCTTAAAAACTTCGGCATCATCAAAAGTATCTATGAGCTCATAAATCATCAACTCTAATTTGGATTGATTTGAGTCATCCTCTACTTGATCTGCCATTTTCTTCATAAAATAAATGGCTGAAATAATCAGACCCAAACTTACTGAAAATAGCAAATCATAGAATGCCGTCAAACCCATCACAGTCACCATAACGACAGCATCTACTCTGGGAATAATAATCAACTTTTTGAGCGTAACCTTATCTAATAATTCATAGCCAATAGAAATCATAATACCAGAAATTAATGCTAATGGAATCTCAGCAATGAAATCACCCCCCCAAATAAGGAATATCAATAAAAATAAAGCTGTGGTCATCCCTGAGATACGGTTTCGTCCTCCTGCCTGAATATTAGCCACTGCGCAGGCTGTGGCACCACTCCCAGTAAATCCTCCGAAAAAACCAGCAAGTAAATTACCTATACCTTGGCCCATTAATTCTTGGTTACTATTGTGTAATGAGTTGGTCATCTTATCAGCTACTACAGAGGTTAACAAGGTATTTACAGATCCAATAAATGCCAAGGAAGCAGCGGCAATCAGTATTCTAAGAAAGGTTTCTGTATGACTTAACTGATCTATAGAAATGAGACTAAATTGACTCAAATCAATACTGAAAGCACCGAGTTTATCAATATCCAGTTCAAAAACATACGTCAATCCCGTCAAGGCCAGTAAGGCCACTAAACTACTTGGAATCTTTTTGGTGATTTTAGGAAAGATATAAATAATACCTACCGTAGCAACTACAAAGGCAAAAGCCAACCAATTAGCATGGTCGAAAAAATAAAATATATTGAGTATTTTTGAAATTACAGAAGTATAGATACCAGATGGTACACCAAAAGTGTTCGGAATCTGCAGGACGATAATAATCAGACCCACACCACTCATAAATCCGCTAATCACTGAGAAGGGTATGTACTGAATATTCTCCCCTAACTTCAACAATCCGAAACATAATTGAAGACAACCCGCCAACACAAAGATGGCCATCAACACAGGTAATGCAGCCTCTAAACTCCCCTGAATCTCAATTTCTGTAACTACAAAAACAGAAATAGCAACGGTCAAAGCACCTGTCGGACTGCTAATTTGTCCAGAAGTACCCCCAACAAGAGCAGCTATAAACCCTAATACAATGGCTGAAACAAAGCCAGCATAAGGCCCCAAACCAGAGGCATATCCGTAGGCTATGGCCACAGGCATGGTTACCACAGCAGAGGTCATTCCCGCTAGTATTTCTGTTTTAATGGTTTTGGAGGTAGTCTCAAACATTTATCCCTTCATACTTTAATCAAAACAAATAACCCAGACTGAGATAAAACATTCTACCTTCTTGTCGCTGTAATCCCAAATTGGTATCACTCGCAGTGATAAAACCTTCTTTATTAAACAGATTATAGACATTAATCCCCAGTTTGTACTTGTCAAAATAAGCATTAATATTGGCATTTAATAAAAAAAGTTCCGGTAATTCTATCCATTCTTTACCCGATTCTATCTTTTCAGGTAGACCCTTGTTCGTGATATCATAGGCAGAATAACGGTGAGATTGAGTGATTAACTGTCCATTTAATCCCAAAAGAATATGAAATTTCGTATCATAATCCGAACTCAATGAATACTGATCTCTTGTTTTATTTAAAACACTTTTCCTGAAGGAAACATCACCCCCAAAGTTAAAATAATGTATAGGGTATCTCGACGTAGTATCCGACCACTGATTGTTGTTGAACACATCAGACATTCCTGCTAGTAAGTCTAGAGCAATTTGAGTTTTGGAGAAAGAATAATTACCAAAAAAGTGATAATTGAAGCCATTAATATGAGATCGAGAACTTTTATACCGATATTTAAATTCCATTTCGTGTCCGGCTATTTTTGTTGGTAAAGGTTCATTTACGTATCTGTTATCTCCATCTTGAACAATATTATCCCTGATATAATTGATATAGGTTTGAATGTTAAAATCTAAATGTTTGTTGATTCGGAAAAAAGTTCCCGTCTCCAAAGACTCTATAATTTGTGCATCTAAGGGATCGACGCCCCCATTTGGTGTCTGAAAGGCACCAACAAATCCTTTGCGATATAGAAAAGCGGCAGGTAAAAAAGCGGAGTTATAAATGGCCTTAAATTTCAACATCCTCTTTTTAGCTTGATTATTGCTAGCAATGTAAACTAGAGAAATTCTCGGAGAATATTGCTCCCCCCAACGAATGCCATTTTGAAAATTAGAATATACTTCATCATAATTGAATCGAACACTCGCATTCAAAACCATTCGATCTTTGATCAAATGCATTTCATCTTGAATATAAAAAGCCGCAAATATTTCATTTCTATCGTCCGAAGTTCTTCCCAAAACAGTACTGTAAGTCGCATCGTCAATAAGTGACGAGGTATATTGGATACTGTCGGTTTTGTTTAAATAATGGTAACCCCAACGATTGACATACCACTCCGCACCCACTAATAAAAAATTGGGTAAGTTATTAATGCCAAGTGTCAAAGCTTGAGTTGAAAACTCTAAGTTTACCGTGGCACGATATTCATCTCCCGTCAATGAACTATTAGATAAATCGCCAACTGACCATAGTGGAATAGACAAATCTTTAAAAAAATGATCTCCAGAAACTTTTAATTCTAACGCACTTTGTTCAAATTTAGTTTTTTCCAAAAAATTTCCTTGGACTTGAATGAACTCTCTTCTATCAATCCTTCTTCTTAATGAATTCAAAGAATCAACATCATGGCTTGCCCATAAATTTTTCCGTAATCCACGAGGTAGATAATAACTATTGGCTTGCGCATTGGCGGTTAATTTTACTGAATTGTTTGTATAGTTCAATAAAAAATTATAGCTGGGGCCGTAAGCATTAATATATTCCATCCCAGTGCTATCCGCAGCTCTATGCCATATTGTATCTTCTCCTGATTTTATGATTTCTGATAGAATAATTTTTCGATCCGCATCCGAGTAATCAATTTCACTTCCTCCTGATTGATGAAAAGTCGCTGATAAATAAATACTCTCGGTATTATTAATCTGAGTCCCATATTGATAATTGATTTTATAAGCATTATTGAGACTTTGATCTACGCTTGAAAAGTCATTCCCATTCCCCAATCGTACATTTGCCTCATTGATTTTTTCACCCGTGCCTGACTTTGTAACTATGTTGATGGCACCACTAAAAGCATTACCACCATAGATGGCAGAACCCGGACCCCTAACTAATTCTATCTGCTTTACATAATCAAGACTGATCCAATCAGGTCCGTTTGAACTCGTCAGATTGTCACTGATCCTATGTCCATTGATGAGTATAAGCACATCTTGCAAGGTTGAATTTGACGTACCTCTCGTTCCGAATTGGCGCTCATTCCAATCCCCAATTTCAGCAAAGCCAGGTGTAATTCGAATCAAGTCAAGTAAATTTCTAATGCCTAATCGTTCAAAATCATCTTGATCATAAATACTAATAGTGGACGAGATAAAATCAATGTTTTGGGCAAATTTATTTACAAAAACAGAAACTTGATTTTTACTTTTGATGAAATTATTAATGAATACTTGTAGTGCTGGGGTAATATCAGGTATCGTACGATCCGAAAAACTTGGATTTATTTTATAATATATTTCCATAAAACTACTCGTACTATCTCTCAAATCCAGTGCAAAACTTAATTTAATAGCAAAATTTAATATCGATTCCTTTGATTGTATGGAAGACTGATTAAAATGGTCCTGAAAAAGATTGCTAGTAATTTCCAACCCTTTCTCAAACTGGTTATTTTTATAGTATACGCCAATCTCTTGCAAGCTGTTGAAAACAACTCCATCAGATTCAACTTTATCAATGCTTATTTTAAGATCATCAAAAATTACTTGAGCATAACTTTGTTGTTGCTGAAATAAACCAAAAACCAGTAAAAGGTATGGGAAAAATTTATTAGCTATTTTGATCATTTTTAATTGGGAATATATTTTTGATAAACATCATTATATTCAAAATCTTCGATCAACCATGTCTTTTCCGATTGCGCCAGCTTTTTGGCAAACAAATCTAAATCAACGGACCACAAAGACATTCTACCCACGGAGTTTCTATCAGCGCCTAAGTTGCTTTGACCTCTACTCAGAGAAACAAACCAATCATTACCAATAAACGCTATGTCTTGGATTGCTTGATTCATTTGATGGACTATAGGGACATAGTCATCACTGAGTAAATCTATATCCCAGACATTGATTTTATTATCTCTACCTCCTGAAACAATAAAACGAGTTAAGGGATCTAAAGCAAGCACAGTTAATGCTGATAAATGTGCGCTCTTGTTTTGAAAAATGACCTTATCTTCTAGAAAAGAGTAAATAAAAAGTGTCCCTTCTTGTGTACCTATGATTATCCAATTTTTAGCATCTATAAACTTCAAACTAGTCACTTTTGATGTCATACCCTGTATTCTTATCTTTTCTTTAAAATTAATATCTCCCCCGGGAGGGCAACCCCAAAATTCAATTTCTGATAATCGTCCATTAGTAGCGATTATATTCGATTTATGAGAAAAATCAATCACATTGATATCATGCTTAATATCAACATGTGGTAATTGGGCATAAGCTCCCGAAGATGAATTCTCTTGAACATAGGTTAACTGACCCAAACTATTGGAAATTAATACATCTCCATCAGTCAAATTAAAAACACCATTGATCGAACCTTTTGCTGCGTTGTCATCAGCAAACCTCTGCTCTGTGTTTTGATAAATCTTGCCATCTACGGTTCCATAGATCAAGTTATCTTCGTCTATATATTTCATTGATCTAATACCTGAGGTGATCTCTCTCACCCGTACATATCTATTTAAAATCAAAAAATCGGTATCATAGAACTTATTTTCAGAAGGTAAGTTCATTTCATAAATATCACTTTGATCCGTGCCAATAGCCAATGTACTTTTTGTCTTATTTAAGTCAAGTACAGTTCCAAACTGAATTTTAGATAATTCTTTATTTAAGACTATATCCAATTTTTGAAATACATTTCCCATGGCTTGAAGAAGGTTTTTTTCACTTACATTAAATTCTGCTTTCATTTTTATAGATGAATTTGGGAAATTTTGGATCAAATCATTGTAAAGAGAATTATCCAATGAGTTCAGTCGTTTGTATCCCAATGCAATCAAATTAGCTCCAATTTTAAGATTATCCGAGATGGGTGCAGCTACTAGTTCCAATACCTCACTACATATTTTATTGATCTGGCCTAAAGTGGCATAATACTGAAATTCAGTCTTTTTATTCTCTATATCTTTTTCAGATTCTATGAGTTTTATTTTCAATGCATTCTGCCTTTCCGTCAGCAGTTGGGCATCCTTTCGCGCATATTCAGCTTGCCTTAAAGCATTGGCAGCTAGACTATTAGCGATATTTGCTTCTTTGTTTTTTTCAACAGATCGAATACTGTCTCTTTTAGCCGCATAACTCGCAATCTCAGCTCTATCACTTTGTTCTTTTGCTATATTCATCGCCTCTTCGGCAGCTATTTTTTCTCTATTGGCCTCTCGTTTACTCTTATCAGCTTCCATCTTTTGATCAACTGCAACACCCGTAAAAAAAATACTGACTAATATTAAACCAATAGTGATTAGAAAGAAAACTATTCCTATTAATCCATTTCTTTTGGCCTTTCGTCGCCTTGACTTATCTTCCTCCTCAAGAATTCGTTGAGCTGTATTAAACTGTTCTTCACTTTTATCAATGAACTCTTTAACCAAGTTATAATTTATTCCATAACGCTTCGCCCACCCTTTTTGCGGATTAACTTCTTTGTACCAATGCAATACACTCCTGAGCTTTTCTCCTTCATATAATACTTCACCTTTCGAAACATCCATGAAAACACTCTGATAAATACCCGAATTTTCTTTTTCATCATGGACCCATTTCTCTAATCTGAGCCATTTATAAATGAGGATCTCATCATCAAGCGATACCCTCGAATATGGAGTAATTATGATTTTCGAATCATCCAATAAATGATCTAAATGATCTAACCTTTGATCTGCACCAGTAATGGGTTCTATTTTTATCGCACCGCATTCGTCAACCACAAACCCTTCAATAATTTGTGTTATCAAATCAGTATCAATGTTTGTGAAATCTGAAATTTCAAATATTGACATCGATAATTCAAATCCAAGGTCAGATTCACTCGCCAAAAGTTGAAAAAGCAACCGACAATTGTTCTGATCCTCCTTAGAAAAAGTTAAATAAATATCTTCTAATTGATTGTTTATAGAATTTTTAAAGCCTGAAACAGCTTCTAGATCTTCCATTAAGATATTACTTCTTCCATTCTCTCTACTCCTCTCAACACTGAGCCTCATTGCATGCTGAAATTCTCCTAAAGAAATTGGATGAGCACGATAATAAGTGGATATATGATCTTTAACGTCTCTATCAAAAGTCAAATACCCTTTAGATTCAAAAAAATCAAGGGTACTCATTAAGTCAGCGAAAGAAAATGTTGGTAGATTAATTTGATTTTTATTGATAGTCTCAATAAACATTGATCGATCAGGAAAATAAGTGGCAAGATCGTAAGATCTTTTTGATCTCATGGACACAATAGTGCTTATTGGATAAGCCGTTTGATTTATTACTTCTTCAATCCGCGTGAGAAAAATATCGAGCTCTAAAGAATCTTCCCCTTTATTCTTCAATTGAAATAAATCATCCAATCGATCAATATTTAATAAAATATTACAATTGGAGATTAATATGTGTTCTTCCAATATCTCAATAATCCCATATTTGTTGTGTGTTAATATTTTTTCAAATTTCTCAATCAAACCTGGATCAATCTTCTCATTTGGGGTACTTCTTATGAAATCCACTTGAGCCAATGCTCTAGCCAGAGATCGTATCGGATTTATTCCAGGATATAAATGAGCAATTTTCCAATCTTTAATCCCCTTAATAATAAACCCATCTTGCAATGTGGGTATTATCTTCGCATTCAAAAATGAAGTTTTTCCTGAACCTGGGTCACCTAAAAGGGCAACAAAATTGGTATCGGCTAGTTGTCTTAATAGCGATAATTTAACATTTTCATTTCCTTGATAAAGTACAGCATCTTGAGTTTCAAAACTTGCTAAACCTTTAAAGGGGTTAATTTTATCTATTAGTTTATTGACGGTCATTTGCTATCAGTAGGTCAAGGATTTTGTTAGAGGCGCTCAGTCTTTGCAATCTGGTTTCAATGGGATCTTTTTTTAATTGATCAAGATAATCAAAATATAATTTTTCAAAGGAGCTCATTTGATCAAAATCAAGTCCAACTAAATTCACAGACAAATGGGCGGGTAAACAATCAAATATGATTTTACGAAATAATTTGAGATAACTTTTTCTGTTAAATTTCTCAGTCCAATTGGGATAAACAATGCTTAACCTAAAGTTAAAATCATCGGCAGTTCTACTACCGAGTCTATGATACCTCAAGTTTAAATCTTTACTACCTTTTTCAATCAACTGTTCGAAATAAGCTACCAACTCATTAATATAAGCTTCTGATGTTAATTTAGAGGATAATTTCTTTTCAATTCGTGCCATTTTGGTTCCTGAGTCATCCGTTAAATAAATAACAAATACATCGGGTGATTCCTCAATCACTTTATATTGATCAAGCTCTTTTGCATTTGACAGCAAGTCAGTGGATTTTTCATTATAATCTGAAATACTTTCAGGTTCTAAGCCTGAAAGTAAAATATCATTTTTCTCATTTAGAACTTGAAATAAAAATTCTTTTGTGTTGTCTAATTTAATGTAATTTGAAAATTGTTTCTCGTTTTTTATCACTTGAAAAGAGTCTATCGAAGACAAAATGAACTTCTTAGCTGAACCCTCAGTTTTAAATACCTCTATTGATTTTGCCAAAAAAGTACCTATGGCATTCTTTAACATCACTTTATAATCTCCTACCGAAGAACTTAATACAGTATAGTTATTGGCATAACTTGCCAATATAATCGCATCCTTTGCTGCACTTATTTGAGAGGTTTCATCTATAACTATGATACTTTGAAAAAGCTCCTTATCCTTATTCTCATCAAGCAATATGTAATTGGCTTGAGTTTGGTCTACCGGACGTAAAAGGATGTGTTCTACTACATGGAAATTTTGACAAGACTGATTCTTCTCTGCAAAATATTGAAGAACTTGAAGGCGTTTTTGCTTCGCCGCTGATTCGGAATCTAGCGCTATTAATTTCGTTGGCGTTTCTCCTGTTGGAGGATTAAAATAAATGATATACTGATCATCTTCCTGTTCAATACTATAATTTTTATGATTTGATCCATATTGGAATAAATATTTTAGATACTTAGAGGAATTAACTAAAAAGGTAACCTTATCTGATGAAACACCTGTCTTTAATGCTATAGCCTTTTTTTGTGTTTTTGTGTTTGTTATCTCATTAATAGAAGCACTTGTTAATCTTTTGGGACTCAGCTTACTTTTTAAATCATCTTTAATAATGAATGGGCTGCTATGTTGTGCAAACCCCATAAGATAAGAAACCTTTCGTTTGAATGGTGATTGGATATGAGTTACTTCTTTACTTAAAATATTCACACCTTTTGCTAAATATTTATTAGCATGGATCACTTCATTTAAAAACGCAGATTTAGTTGTGAGGTAATCTCCCTCAAGTTCACTTTGTGATTTTCCTTTAAAAACAGAATCATCAAAAAAGGCCTGAAAGCTATGTCTGAAATCTTCTCCAAACCTTGCCAAAACATGAGTAATTAATCTGTCTTTACGGTCAAAAGCATCATCATGCATAGAGACGATTCTAGATAAATCATCGATAGTCATACTTACATATAAGTCCTGATCAAGCAATTCAGTACTCATTATCTTGTGCAAAGAATTTTTTAGATCATCGACTGTATTATGATCCAATGCCTCCAATTGCTTCTTTTCGCTTTCTGACTCTCTTTCTAAACCTTCAAATGCATCAATTATCTGATTGAGAAGATCATGAGTTTTAGGGTGAGTATATTTCTTTTTTAATCTTCCTATATTTTTTAAATCATTTTCATAAAGGCTCCAATCGTTTTGAACTATTCTCTCTACCTCTTTAAATTTATCTTTCAAATCTAATTTTAACTCATTGAGCTTAAAGGCATCTTTGTCACTTAAGCCATTTTTGAACTCATTTAACTCTTGAATTTGTTGTTCAAGTTCAGCAGTACTGATCAGTTTTTTAACAAAGAGTTCCTTTGAATCATTGAGCCTATCTTCGATCTTTTGTCCAAAATAGGTAGGCGATGGTGCTTCGCCTAAATCCGTGACATTAAGCAAATTAGATATTGTAGACAATTGGGTAAGGTGATTGGCCATGATTTGATCAAAGAAAGCCAAATAGCCGCGAAGTTGTGCCGACTGAGCTTGTCGCAAAGGGCTTTCTTCAGGGCTTGGAATATAAGTGCCCACTCCGTATAATTCTGGAAAAGATCTTTGAATGGGTAAATAACTATTTAATTGTTTTGTTTTGACTTTGACTGATTTCTCTTTATTCTGTTTTAATATTTTAAAACTGGGCTCAGTATTTGCGTTTAATAATTCTGTCGCATACATAACCCCTTCCTTATTAAAATTATCTCTAGTTCCACCCTTTTGAATACTTATGTCAAGATCTTTGAAAAGATTCGCTTGCCCTCCTTGACCGATAACCCCTAATGTCAAAAACTTTCCATTGGGTACTTCTATAACGTCTCCAAGAATAGGTATGCCCCCAATTCCCAATCGTAAACTGAGTACATCTCTTACTCCTTCAATCTCTAATATATGATCCGTTAATTTAGAGACATGAAATTCAGAGGCCTTTTCTGTGAGAGATTCCTCTTTTATAAATCCATTTTCAAATGATGGAATACCATAAATTTCCTCTGTTGATTTTCCTTCCGACGTCAACTGCTCTAGGGTAAAGAAAGGGACTAGAGGATTAAAATATCGTTCAGATACAAATAGTATTTTAGATAAAATATCCTCTGTATCTGCGCGCTGGTCAATGTCTATTTCACAGGAAACGGATAATTTCTCAGAAATTAAAATATTTATCGTCGATAAATCCTCACATAAATTCCTGTGTGCATGAAATATTTTTTTAACCTCAAATTTAATTTGATCATAGTCTTTAGATTGGACATGACTTTTTACTAAGATTTCAATATTAAAAAGTGCTTTGATGCCTCCCAAATGATCATCTACTTTCGAAATCCAACAATTTGAAAGCACACCTGATAAATGATCTAATATCAGTATCCGATAGTCATTAATTGTAACTGCTCCGGGCGAAAACGCTATTTCTGGTGAAATTAATGCCTGTTTTCTGAGTATACTTTGCTTATCTCCTTTATGAAATAATATGGTCTCAATGTCAAGATTGGTCCTAAATGAAATATCTGTTAACGCATAAGTAAATTGTTCTAAAATAGTAACTCCAGGATCATGGGCATTATAATCCGTCCAAATATCTCCAGAAAATTTTTGCGTATAAGCAATGGCCTCTTTGCGCAAAAAGTCATAATCCATACCTTTCGGTATTTCTTTATTCTGAATTATTTTTATATCCTCTTCTGACATTCTATTTTTCTATTGCTTTACGTTATCCCAATCTGTCATCCCACAAAGAGGTAATGTGGTATTTTATTTGCACCACTTGATTTTTTTCATCATTCCCATAATGTTGAGCAGATTTAATTTCAAGTTGATATTGCCCATCCCTTATTTGTTTCCATCTGAATTTCAATCGATGCCAAAACCATCCATATTGGGCTTGAGTAATGTTAATTTTATTGTTTCTGCTGTCGTGGGTACCAACTGCAAGGGCATGAGCAAAAGCATATTTTCCGCGTTGCTTCACCCCTTCGACTTTTGCCACGATTTCAAACATATTACATCCCGCTAAATTTTCAATCATAATATGCCATTCGCCATCAGCGGTAATGACTGCTTTTCGGGGATAAGTTCCCACTCTAGTTTTCATCCCCACCGTACCATCTACCTCAAGCGGAAAAGAGGGTGATGTAGTACCCATACCCACATTTCCCCCTTTCTGTAAAAAAAGTCGACTCCCGTATGTACTTTCAGAAATACTCAATCCCTTGGACCTTTCATTCGGGTTAACTGAAATGCTCCATGCTGGATGTGTTTCTTTTATGTCTTCAAAAAAACTTATTAATTTTTGAGAGTCCCCAATAGGAGATAATTTAAGCCCATCCT
>MDTF01010696.1_pt1 | contig 15884 bp, 12 predicted proteins | sample 811191 | NCBI WGS metagenome assembly MDTF01 (sample SAMN05326649, study PRJNA326480) | marine metagenome | isolation source: seawater | place: Southern Ocean | collected 2011 | reverse complement strand
TATGCGTATTAAAAGTAAACACACTCACTAGCAGCTCTTTTTTAGTAATCAAAAAAAGCAAACAAGTATATTCTTCATTGAACGGTTTGTTTGAGCTCCTTTGAGATTACTGAAATGAAAATGTATTTCTATTGAAATAGAAATTTACGACTTAAAAATAAGTAAGTAGAGAAAGCAGGAAATAGCTTCAATAAAAAACCTTTCTGCTTTCACAAAAAGGTTTATAACTTATATTTTTGTTCTAATAACTCTTGATTCTTTATCTAATCATTCAACTTTAAAACGGCCATAAATGCTTCTTGTGGAATTTCTACATTACCAACTTGACGCATTCTTTTCTTTCCTTTTTTCTGCTTTTCTAACAGTTTACGTTTACGAGAAATATCACCTCCATAACATTTTGCTGTTACATCTTTACGCAATGCTTTTGTAGTTTCACGCGCAATAATTTTTGCTCCAATTGCTGCCTGAATAGGAATATCAAATTGTTGTCTTGGAATTAATTCTTTTAGTTTTTCAACAATTTTCTTACCAATTGAATACGCATTATCTGCATGCAATAAAGCAGAAAGGGCATCTACAGGCGAACCATTTAATAAAATATCTACTCGTACCAATTTAGATTCTCTCATTCCAATTGGAGAATAATCGAAAGAGGCATAACCTTTAGAAACCGTTTTTAAACGATCGTAAAAATCGAAAACAATTTCTGCCAAAGGCATATCAAACGTTAATTCAACTCTTTCTGTTGTTAAGTAAGTTTGATTTGTAATTTCTCCACGTTTTTCGATACACAAACTCATTACTTGCCCAACGAAAGATGACTTTGTAATAATACTTGCTTTAATGTATGGTTCTTCTACTTTGTCTAACCTAGATGGGTCTGGTAAGTCTGTTGGATTGTTCAACAAAACAATCTCTGTTGGATTTTTCTTAGTATAAGCATGGTAAGAAACATTGGGAACCGTTGTAATAACAGTCATATTAAACTCACGCTCTAAACGTTCTTGTATAATTTCCATATGTAACATTCCTAAAAATCCACATCTAAAACCAAAACCTAAGGCTGCAGAACTTTCTGGCACAAAAACCAAAGAAGCATCGTTTAATTGCAGTTTTTCCATAGAATAACGCAACTCTTCGTAATCTTCTGTATCTACAGGATATATCCCTGCAAAAACCATTGGTTTTACATCTTCGAATCCATCAATAGTTTCTGTTGTTGGGTTTGCAGCGTCTGTAATTGTATCACCTACCTTTACCTCCTTTGCTGTTTTAATTCCTGTAACTAAATACCCTACATCACCAGTTTTTACAGATTTTTTTACAACTTGTTCTAATTTTAATGTACCAACTTCATCTGCAAAATATTCGTTATTTGTTGCTAAGAATTTAATACGTTGACCTTTTTTGATTTCTCCGTTGAATACTCGGAAATACGTTTCAATACCTCTATAAGAATTATAAACTGAATCGAAAATTAAGGCTTGTAATGGTGCATCTGGATCTCCTTCAGGAGCTGGGATTCTATCAATAATTGCTGATAAAATATTTTCTACTCCAAAACCAGTTTTTCCACTTGCGTGAATTACTTCTTCCGCCTCACAACCTAATAAATCGACAATATCATCTGTTACTTCTTCTGGATTTGCAGAAGGTAAATCTACTTTATTTAGAATAGGAATAATTTCTAAATCGTTATCTAAAGCTAGATATAAGTTAGAAATTGTTTGTGCTTGTATGCTTTGGGCGGCATCTACAATTAGTAAAGCGCCTTCACAAGCTGCAATCGATCTAGAAACTTCGTAAGAGAAATCTACATGACCTGGAGTATCAATTAAATTTAAAATAAATTGTTCTCCATTATGCGTATAATCCATTTGGATAGCATGCGATTTTATGGTAATTCCGCGTTCGCGTTCTAAATCCATACTATCTAATAACTGATCTTTCTTTTCACGATCTGTTACAGTGCCTGTATATTCTAACAATCTATCTGCTAACGTACTCTTACCATGATCTATATGTGCGATTATGCAAAAGTTTCTTATGTTCTTCATACTTCGTTTTCTAACTGCTTTCAATTGACAAAGATATGTTATTTACAAACCTTGTCAAATAAAAAAAGGACAATGAAACATATTATTATGAATCTATTATTTATAATATTTACTTTAAATTCTATCATTTAAAATTATTGCTTTTTATTCTCTGTACTGAAATAATAAATATAAATCTGAAATTGCGCTAATTTTGCTATTGTGAACAAAATAAATTAGTATATTTCTTGAATTCTTGTGTCTGTAAAATAAAAGAGAATACTTTAAATATTTAAAACCTAGCTAATGTTTAGAACCAAACAAGATTTTATCGAAAAAATACATTTACTTATTTCTGTATGTATTGTTATACCTGTTGCTGTTTTCTATGGATTTAACCCTGATTATCAATTCGATATTCAACTTCAAACAATAGATGAACACAACTTCTTTAAGTCAATTATGGGGATTTATTTGGGATTCTCTTTCCTTTGGATATTAGGCATCTTTAAATATCAATATTTAAAAATGGCTATTGTTACCAATATCATTTTTATGATTGGTTTAGGTCTTGGAAGAGTTTTAAGTTTCTTTTTAGACGGAACTCCAACTTTTGCAAATCAATTTGGCACTTTCGCAGAACTTTTTTTAGGATGCTACGGAATTTGGGTTCTGACAAATAAAAACACTAGTTTTGCAAAAAAATAAATTACTTTGGTAAAAATAGGCAACATAGAACTTCCAGATTTCCCACTTTTATTAGCACCTATGGAAGATGTTTCAGATCCTCCATTTAGAGCTTTATGCAAAGAAAATGGTGCTGATGTGGTCTATACAGAATTTATTTCTTCTGAAGGATTGATTCGAGATGCTGCAAAAAGCTTAATGAAACTGGATATTTATGAAAAAGAACGTCCAGTAGGAATTCAGATTTTTGGTGCTAATTTAGAATCCATGTTAAAAACTGTGGAGATTGTAGAAAGATCGAATCCAGATATTATTGATATTAATTTTGGTTGCCCTGTAAAAAAAGTAGTTTCTAAAGGTGCTGGAGCAGGAATTTTAAAAGATATTGATTTGATGGTTTCTCTTACAGAAGCAATGGTTAAACATACAAATTTACCGATTACCGTAAAAACACGTTTAGGATGGGATCATGATTCTATAAGAATCGTTGAAGTTGCAGAACGCTTGCAAGATGTAGGTTGTGCTGCGATTTCTATTCATGGAAGAACGCGTGCACAAATGTATAAAGGTGATGCTGACTGGAAACCTATAGCTGAAGTAAAAAACAATCAAAGGATGCATATCCCTGTTTTTGGAAATGGAGATATTACATCACCAGAAAGAGCGATGGAAATGCGTGATAAATTTGGCTTAGATGGAGCAATGATTGGAAGAGCTTCTATTGGTTATCCTTGGTTTTTTAAGGAAGTAAAACACTTTTTTAAAACTGGTGAACATTTATCAAAACCTACTATTGCTGAACGTACAGAAATGGCAAGAAGACATTTGCAAATGGCAATTGATTGGAAAGGCCCTGTTTTAGGCGTTTTTGAAACTAGAAGACATTATACAAATTACTTTAAAGGAATTCCACATTTTAAAGAATATAGAATGAAGATGGTGACTTCTGATGATGCAAAAGATGTTTTTGCTGCTTTTGATGAAGTTGAAGCTAAGTTTGGTAATAAATTAATTCCTGATTTCCTGTAATTTACTTTACAACTAGGGTACTAATAATTGTATCTATTTCTCTTTGCTTTAAAATTGGTAAATCTATTGGAAAAACTTTTCTTAAGAATAGATACTTATCTCCCTCTAAATCATAGAAATAAACTACTCTCTTAAACCTAACTTTATTAATAGAATGAAAAAAAACTATTTTATAATAAGAGCCTATTGAATCTTTCCCTTCTGATTTTAATATTGTAGACAATTCTCTATAACCAAGTCTAAAGTTATTCTTTACTCTGATTCTAAATCTCTCTGCAATTTTTTTAACCTTCTTATTTGTCTTTATTATGGATAAACATAAATTTGTATCAGATTCAACTTTATTGTTTTTAAAGGGAGAATGCAAAACTCCTTCTCCGGCAGTTGGCTCCAAGTAACTTCTCCAATTGTAAGGAAATGTTAATGAAAAATCTTTAGTTTCAAATATATAATGATTTTCTTTTTCTGTAATTAAAGCTTTTATATTCTCTAAATGATTTTCGTTATTATTAGGATATAATTTATTCTCATTAATGTTCTTTGAAGAAGAACAAGAGAAGAGTATAAGAAGATAAATAAATAAACATTTTTTCATGAATTTTATTTTTCTATAAACTCTTTAGATATTCTACTACTTGCAATTTTCGATGCAATAAAGCCTAAAACAGTTATAGTTAAAAAAACAATAATTAAATTTAAGAATCTAAATTCTACAGGATACGCCAAGTTTTCAGTAATCATAAACAATCCAAATTGTTTTTGTAGAAAGACTAAAAGAACTCCAATAGATAAACCTATCAGCATCCCAAAAAAGGTAAGTAAGAACCCTTGTAGTTCAAATATCTTTTTAATATCTTTTACACTTGCTCCTAAACTAAATAAAGTCTTTAGGTTGTCCTTTTTATCAATAATCATCATAATAATTGCACCTATTACATTAAACAATGCAATAATGACAATCAGTGTAAAAATAAGGTAAGAAACAAAGTTTTCGGTATTTATCACCTTATAAAAGACTTCGTTTAATTGTTCTTTGGTTTGTACTCTGAAATCGTTTCCTAATTCTTCTTGAAGCTTCTCAGCAATAGTATCCGCATTTTTTGCAGTTATCAATTTTAGCTCAAAAGCTGTAACTTGATTGTCCTTAAACCTTAACAATTCTTTAGCCTGAGGTAATGTTACAAAGATAAATTTGCTTTCAAATTCTTCTGTTCCTGTATACAAACCAACAACTTGAACATATGTTTTGTAAAATGCATTATTCGGATTAATGAAGCCTGTGCCTGGTTTTGGAACCATAATCTGTAATGGTTCTCCAAAACTTCTAACTCCTAAAGATAATTTATAAGCAATTGAACTGCCAATTACAGCTGTATTCACAAAGGTTGTATCTAACCAATTACCTTGACTTAAAGTACCATCTATTTGCGTAATCTTTGTGTAATTATCCTCAACTCCTTTTATAAAAGCAATTTCACTTTTATCATTATATTCTAAAAAAACACGCTCTTCAATTACTTTAGAACTAGCTGCTATAGATTTATTATTATTTAAAGTTTGCTGAATATCATCTGTAATTAAAAATGATTTTCCTTTTACAGAAGTTATTTTAATATCAGGATCAGAAACATCTAATAAAGTATAGCTAAAGGTGCGCAGCCCAGAAAAGCCAGAAAGGATAATAAACAACGCTAAAGAACCAACTATAACACCAAATGAAGCAATTATTGTAATAATATTTATGGCATTATTACCTGTCTTTGTAAATAAATATCTTTTGGCTATGTGTAGAGAAAAATTCAAATGAGTTGCTTGAATTTATCGTTTTGTACGTCTTGGTAAAACTTCAGGATTTTTAATTGGATTTTGATCTTCACCCTTTAAGGATTTATCAATTTCTTCTATATAATCTAACGTATCATCACCAAAAAACAATAATTCTGGCATTCTACGTAATTGATTTTTCGTTCTTTTTGCCATTTCATGACGAATTAAAACAGTGTTAGACTGCACACCTTTAATTAACTCATCTCTATTTACTGATGGAAAAATACTTAAATATACTTTTGCAACTCCCAAATCTGAAGTTACATGAACTTTAGAAACAGAAATAATAATTCCTTTCATTCCATCTTGAGCTGCTTTTTGCAACACATCTACCAAATCTTTTTGCAAGACTCCTGCAATTTTTCTTTGTCTGTTTGTTTCTTCCATGCTACAAATTTACGACATTTTTATAGAGTGTAAATTTTATTTTTTATCCTATATATAATCACTACAAGTCTGTTTTTGCATTTAAAATGCTTGTCACATTTTTAGTGTAGTAAATTTCAATTAATGCTTTTTAATAAAAAAGTAACTTTTTTGTTTTTGAAGAAAAGTTTTAAAATAAAAAACCTCAAAATAGAAAACTATTTTGAGATTTTTTTAATAATATAAAGATTAATGTTAATCTGCTAAAATAATAGCTTTATTTTCATTTAATTCTAGAGTTCCTGAAGTTATTGCTAATGTTAAAATTTTATCATCATCAATATGTGCTTGTAAATGCCCACTTATCTTATCCATTTCTAAATGTTCTTGTGTATGAATATGAATCTTAACAGTACCTTCTCTTAAAATAGAAACTACTGGCGCGTGATTATTCAACATTTGAAATTCTCCATTAATACCAGGAACTGAAAACGAATCCACTTCTGATGAAAATAAAATTGCTTCTGGTGTTACTATTTCTAAAAACATATTTATTTAATTTTTAGTCTTTCGCATCTTGTTTTTTGCTAATTTTTCATAACCAAAAACTCGAAAACTCGAAACTTAGTTTATGCTTCAGCTAACATTTTCTCTCCAGAATCAATTGCATCTTGAATTGAACCTCTTAAGTTAAATGCTGCTTCAGGATATTTATCTAATTCACCATCCATAATCATGTTAAACCCTTTAATAGTATCTTTAATATCTACTAAAACTCCAGGTATACCTGTAAACTGTTCAGCAACATGGAAAGGTTGAGATAAGAAACGTTGAACACGTCTTGCTCTATGAACAACTAGTTTATCTTCTTCAGATAATTCTTCCATCCCTAAAATTGCAATAATATCTTGCAATTCTTTATAACGTTGTAAAATTTCTTTTACAGCTGTTGCGGTATTGTAATGCTCATCACCTAGAATTTGAGCTGATAAAATTCTTGAAGTAGAATCTAAAGGATCTACTGCAGGATATATTCCTAACTCTGCAATTTTACGTGACAATACTGTTGTAGCGTCTAAGTGAGCAAATGTAGTTGCTGGCGCAGGATCTGTTAAATCATCTGCAGGCACATAAACGGCTTGTACAGATGTAATAGAACCCTTCTTAGTTGATGTAATACGTTCTTGCATTGCACCCATTTCTGTTGCTAATGTTGGTTGGTATCCAACTGCAGAAGGCATACGGCCTAATAAAGCAGAAACTTCAGAACCAGCTTGTGTAAATCTAAAAATATTATCAACAAAGAAAAGTACATCTTTCCCTTGAGCCTCTCCAGCTCCATCTCTAAAATATTCAGCAATTGTTAAACCAGATAATGCAACACGTGCACGTGCTCCAGGTGGCTCATTCATTTGTCCAAAGACAAAAGTAGCTTTAGATTCTCTCATTCCAGGTTTATCAACTTTAGATAAATCCCATCCTCCTTCTTCCATCGAATGCATAAAATCATCACCATATTTGATAATTCCAGACTCTAACATTTCACGAAGTAAATCATTACCCTCACGAGTTCTTTCTCCAACACCTGCAAAGACTGATAATCCACCATGTCCTTTTGCAATGTTATTAATTAGCTCTTGAATTAATACAGTTTTACCTACTCCTGCTCCTCCAAATAATCCAATTTTCCCACCTTTTGCATAAGGTTCGATTAAATCGATTACTTTAATTCCTGTAAATAAAACTTCTGTAGAAACAGATAAATCTTCAAACTTAGGTGCAGAGCGGTGAATAGACAATCCGTCTTTACCAACTTTACTTAAATTACCTAAACCATCAATTGCATCACCGGTTACATTAAATAAACGACCATAAATATCGTTTCCAATTGGCATTTGAATAGGATTTCCTGTAGCTACAACTTCAGCACCTCTACTTAAACCATCAGTTGCATCCATAGAAATGGTTCTAACGGTATCTTCTCCAATATGTTGTTGTACTTCTAAGACTAAAATAGAGCCATCAGCTTTTTTAATTTCTAATGAATCATAAATTTTAGGAAGTTCGTTGTTTTCTGTATTGAATTCAACATCAATAACTGGCCCAATTATTTGAGAAACTTTACCTGTTGTTCTAGACATTTTATACCTAATTAAATTATTATTTTTTTATAAGGGATTTACCCTCTCAATTTCAAGGGGCAAAGGTACTTTTTTTTGTTTGAATTTAAAAAAGTTTTTTAACTAAAAAAAGTCTCATCAGATTGATGAGACTTTTAAGTTATTATGTAATCGAAGTATTAGTTAGTTACCTTAACTTCTACTCTTCTATTTTTCTTTCTACCAGCTCTATTCATATTTGTATCAACTGGACTATCTTCACCAAAACCTTTAGCAGTTAATCTTGAAGCAGCAATTCCGTTTTTTACTAAATAATCTCTAACAGCATTTGCTCTTTCATCAGATAACTTTAAATTATTTGAAGCACTTCCTATAGTATCTGTAAATCCTTTGATTGCGAATTCAGCTGAAGGAAATTGATTCATGATAGCTAACATACCATCTAATTCTTTAGCAGTATTTGATTTAAAACTAGATCTACCTGTATTAAAAAGAATAGAATTAGCAAAAGCATTCATTCCCATTTGCGCTTCATTTGAGATAACTTCAGGACAACCTCCTTCTGAAGCAATACCTGCAACTGACGGACATTTGTCATCTTTATCTAAAATACTATCACCATCAGTATCTGGCCAAGGACAACCTGCGTTAGCAGCTGGTCCAGCTACAGAAGCACATTTATCATCTTTATCAACTAAACCATCACCATCAGTATCTGGGCAACCTTTATTAGCTTTAGTTCCTTTAGAATTAGGACACATGTCATCTTTATCAGCAATTCCATCGCCATCAGCATCAGGACAACCGTTCATTGCTGCTAAACCTGCAACATTTGGACAAGCATCGTCAGAATCTTTGATTCCATCACCATCAGCGTCAGGACAACCATTAAATTCTACTAAACCTGCAACCTCTGGACAAGCATCTTTTTTATCATATACGCCATCTCCGTCTGTGTCTTTTCCTCCAAATTTAACTACTAAACTTAAAGAAGATTGGTAATGAGATCTAACTTTGTCAGAAAAACCTTTTTTAGTTCCAGACTGGAAGCTTAAACCTAAATTATCATTAAACCAAGTGTTAAAACCAACACCTACATTAAGCATTCCTTCTGAGTTAGAATCAGCTGAAACATAATCTCCACCTAAATAAACATAAGGATCAAACCATGAAGTTTCTCCTACTAAGTTATTTAAATCATATTTTACGTTTGCACCTAATGAATAATAAAGAAAATCTGCATCATCTTCAGCAGTAACAAAAGTAATCTTGTTTAAAGAACCTGCAAATTGTAAAGAAAAACCTTTCTCTAAATACTTTTCAGCAGTAAATCTAGAAATAGATGGTAAAAAATTCCAATCTGTATTACCAGCCAAATCTTTTATTTGATCAGAAAAGCCATCTCCATTGTAAAAATCTACAACATTAACACCGAATCCTACTACCCAAGGATTATTTTCATCTTGTGCGTTTACGTTGCTAACAGCTACTAACGTAAACAAAGCTATCACAGCCATTTTTAATTGTTTCATTATCAAGTTTTTTAAATTAAAAGTTCATTATTATAAAACGCAAAAGTAAGTTGTTAAAACTTATCTGCAAAGACAAACTTACAAAAAATTACCTAATTTGCAAGTTTTTTCAATATTTCTAAATGATATTTAAATGTTTCCCAACCTTGATAAAAGCTAGGACTGCTTTATCTATATGCTCTTTTTCGTGAGCTGCAGACAACTGAACCCTAATTCGTGCTTTCTCTTTCGGAACTACTGGAAAAAAGAAACCTACAACATAAATACCTTCTTCTAGTAATTTATTAGCCATTGTTTGAGACAATTTAGCGTCGTATAACATTACTGGAACTATAGCAGCATCCGCACCAACTAAATCAAAACCAGCTTTTTCCATTTCTGTTCTAAAATAATTAGTATTCCATTCTAGTTTATCTCTTAATGTTGTATCATCAGAAATTAAATCAAATACTTTTAATGAAGCTCCTACAATTGCTGGCGCTAGTGAGTTTGAAAACAAATAAGGTCTTGAACGTTGACGTAAAATTTCTATAATTTCTTTTTTTCCAGTTGTGTATCCACCCATTGCGCCACCTAAAGCTTTACCCAATGTACCTGTAACAATATCAACTCTGTTCATTACGTTTTTCAATTCAACAGTTCCACGTCCTGTTTTACCAATAAAACCAGTTGCATGACATTCATCAACCATGACTAAAGCATCATATTTATCTGCTAAATCACAAATTTCATCTAGTTTTGCCACTATTCCATCCATAGAAAAAACACCATCTGTAACAATAAGTTTAAATCTATGACCATGTTTATTCGCCTCAATTAGCTGCTCTTCTAAAGAAGCCATGTCATTATTATTATATCTATAACGGCCAGCTTTACATAAACGAACGCCATCTATTACAGAGGCGTGATTTAAACTATCAGAAATAATAGCATCTTCTTTTGTTAGTAAAGGCTCAAAAACCCCACCATTTGCATCAAAACAAGCAGCATATAAAATTGTGTCTTCTGTGGTATAAAATTCTGCAATCTTGTCTTCTAATTGTTTATGAATATCTTGAGTACCACAAATAAAGCGCACTGAAGACATTCCGAATCCATGAGAGTCTAGTGTGTCTTTTGCTGCCTTAATTACCTCTGGGTGATTAGATAATCCTAGATAATTATTAGAACAAAAGTTAAGTACTTCTTGTCCTGTGGAAATCTTTATGAGTGCATCTTGGGTAGATGTGATAATTCTTTCCGATTTATATAAACCTGCGTCTTTTATTTCTTGAAGCTCTTTTGCTAAAGTATCTTTAATTTTACCGTACATTTTTTATTAATTTAACGAACACAAAGTTACAAAGTTTATTTTTTTTGGCTATACTTCAACGACATCAATTTTATCATTAATATATATGAGTATTTTCTTATCGACTTTAAAATTCATCGATTTTAAAACTCTCTCGTATTTTAATAACTGCTGATGATGTTCTGCTGAAGGATTTCCTGTCTTGTAATCCATAATTACAACTTCATTTTTATTAGTAAAAACCAATCGATCTGGAATAATAACTTGATTATCTACATCTACAATTTCTCTCTCATTATATATAATGACTTCTTCTGAAAAATAGTTTTCTATTTTAGGATGATTTACGACAGATATAATAGTATTATTTATTACTAATAATTGATTTTCATCTATAATTCCTTTTTGGTGGTATTGCGCTGTAACTTTATTTACATCTTTTTTGGTGAAAATTTTAGCTAAAATCTCATGAAACAAATTTCCAAAACTGATTGCTTCTCCCTGATTTGTATCCCATAATTTTGAAGCACTTGCCAGTAAAACAACATTGTGTTCTTGCCAAGGAGTAGAAATAAATTTCTGATGAATTTCAGCAACAGAAATTTGTGATTCTTTCATACTTACTCTAATTTCTGAGCCAAAAGAATATTCTAAAACATCCTCTTCCCAAAGATTTTTTTGAATTAAATAATTAATAAAAATACCCGAATAAAAATTTCTATTTTCTTCTCCTTTTGATGAAATCTTCTTTTCTGTAATAACATGTAATTGTTCAACTGATCTTGTTAAAGCTACATATAGCAAATTAAAATTATCTAACTCTAGCTCTTCTCTTTGTTGGTTGTAGATTTTTAGACCCGTATCATTTACATGGCTTAATTCTTTATTATACGGAACTAATAATTCCTTAAAATTCTCATAATTTTCAGGCAATTCATCTAGCCATATTTTCGGGTTTATTTGTCTGTAAATATCAACATCACATGGAAAAATAACTACAGGAAATTCTAATCCTTTAGATTTATGTATTGTCATAATTTGAACTGCATTCGCACTTTCTGGAGCGACAATACTTAGTTTTTCTTTTTTGAGTTCCCAAAACTCTAAGAAATCTGCGACATCTGTAGATTTTCGTTGCTGCTCTAAAACAATATCTAAGAAAAATTGTACATAAGCATCCGAAGAATTTACTAAATGAAAACCTCTAATAATTTCCTCGATTTTTTCGTAAAATGGATATTGATGAAAAGTGGAAATTTCAAAAGAAACTCCATATTTTTTTAAAGAATCTAAAATGGTTTGAGTATCTGCTTTTGCAAACTCTTTAAAAAAGAAATGTTTTGACTTTTTAACCTTTAAATGAAAATGTAAAAAATACAACATATCAAAACGCGTCTCTTCATCATTAGGATTTTGTAAAACCTTTAAAACATCAATAATAAAGGAAACTTTAGGACTATTTTGTATTAATAATGTTTCAGAAGAAATAATATTAACTCCGTTTTCTGACAAGTAATTTGCCACTGCAACTCCGTCTTTTTTTGTACGTGTTAAAACACAAATTTCATTTAAAGAAAAACCATCCTTTAACTGCATGATTTTCTCATAAACTTTCTTTGGGTATTTTAGTTTCTCTATATTTTTATCTTCTTCTTTTTCAAGAAAATTTAATGTGACATATCCTCCCTTTTTAGCATTTTCAACCTGTTTATTTCCTTCGAAAAAAAGATTTTTATACGATTCATTTTGAAGAAAATTTGATGTGTGTTGAAAAAAAGAATTATTAAAATTGATGACTTCTGAATAACTTCTAAAATTGGTTTCTAAATTCTTAATTTCTTTTGCTACGTGAAAAGGATTTTTTGCGCGCGAGCCTAATTCGATAAACTGTTCTGCTTTGCCTCCTCTCCATCTATAAATGGCTTGTTTTCCATCTCCAACCAACAATAAATTACTGTTTTCTTGCGCCAATGCATTATCAATTAAAGGAATTAGATTCTGCCATTGCAAAACAGAAGTATCTTGCATTTCATCAATAAAATAATGTTGGAAACGCTGCCCAATTCTTTCATAGATAAATGGTGCGGGTTGTTCTTTAATATTATCTGAAATAAGTTGATTAAACTCTGCATTTAATCGGATATTATTTTCTTCTTTTATCTGCTCTAACTCTATATTGATATTGTTTAAAACCGCTAAAGGAATGATGTTTTTTAGTGCCAATTTATTCATCAAAAACTGACTATAAATTCCTTTCGACTTATTAAATAAATTGATGATTTCTGGAACAATACTTTCTATACTTTGTACTACTGAATCTGAAGTAGATTTTGAGTAATATTGATGATTATCAATTGCCTTTTGAACGGTTTCACTTCTTGATAAATACGTAAAATTAAATGCTTTCTCGTTGACATCTGCAAAGAACTTTGGTATGGTTGCGCGCATAAAATCTTTATGCTCTAAATCATGACTTGCAATTAACCCCAGACAATCTTCGCCAACTTTTTTAAAGGCAACTTTTAATTCCTTTTGATGCGCGTACAATTTCGTCTTTAATTTTGTAAAATCCTCTAATTGCTTATCCGCAAGTACTCTAAAGTGTTTAATATCATCTTCATTTAGAAGTACTTTTGCAAACTCGTTTAAATCTCTAGAAATATCCCAAGACTTATCATCATCTGCTTTATCTAGAGAATAATCGATCAAAAGTTTTGTGAGTTTTTTATCGGTTCCTATTTTAGAAATCAAAATATCTACAGCTTCATTTAAAAGAGAAACGGCATCCATTTCAACTTCAAAACTTAGAGGCAAACCTAAATCGTAAGCAAAACTTTTAATGATTTTATGAGTAAAACTGTCAATAGTAGTTATTGAAAAGGCCGAATAATTTTGCAATATTGCATCCAAAATCTTTTTACTTCTAAGCTGAATTGTTGGTTTATCAACTTCAATTTCATTTATAATAATATTGAATAAATCATTTTCTTTACCATCAGCAAAGTCTTCTAGATTAGACAATACACGTTCTTTCATTTCTCCAGCAGCTTTGTTGGTAAACGTAATTGCCAAAATTTTCTGAAAAGAAAAAATGTCGTCAGAATTTAATAAAACTTTTAAGTATTCTTTGACAAGTGTAAATGTTTTCCCACTTCCAGCTGAAGCATTGTAAACTTGAAAGGTTGATGGTTGTTGCACAGAATTATTTTTTATGCAAAATACAAAATATAGCGATTGCTATCCTCTAAATAAAAAGAAATCATCCTTTATAGATTCTATTTTAGAATGATCATTAGTAATAATATAATCAATTGCTTTATCGGTAAAGTTCTTTCCTTTATCTGTTAAAGAAATAACACTATCGTCGATGATTATCATGTTGTTTTTTAAAGCCAAATCTAGTACAGATTTTGATTTTACACGTCGCCAATTAATGTGTTCATTTAAGTGATTTATATGACGTTCACTTATTTCTTTATGATTATTTAAATGTAATAAAAAAGTTAATAATGAGACTTCTATTTGCTGTTGTTTATTTCTGTATAACACAGAAATTAAACCTCTTTTTGGAGCAAATAAATACACCATTAAGAATACAATTCCTAAAATTGTAGTCATAGAACCAGAAATAGAAGCATCTAACCAGTGCGCTAACCAATAACCCGCAATCGCTGAAAAAACACCGAATAGAACTGATAAGCCTAACATTCTCTTTAAATTATCGGTTAATAAATATGCTGTTGCTGCTGGCGCAATCATTAAGGCAACAACCAAAATTGCTCCGACTGCGTCAAAAGAACCCACAATAGTTATTGAAGCAACACTCATTAATCCGTAATGAATCATGATTGGCGAAAAACCTAAAGCAGTTGCCAAACCTGCATCAAAGGTGCTAATTTTTAATTCCTTAAAAAAAGCAAATAATAAACCAATGGTTATTAATAAAATAGTTCCTATGATCCATAGAGATTTTGGTCCTAAATCTAATCCATCAACTAAAAACCGATCAAAAGGTGCAAAAGCTAGTTCTCCTAATAAAATGGCATCTGTATCTAAATGCACATCATTGGCATTTTTTGCAATCATAATAACACCAATACTAAAGAGCACTGGAAAAACCAAACCAATTGCAGTATCTTCTTTCACTAATTTTGTTTTCTGAATAAACTCAACTAAAACAACTGTCACTACTCCAGATAATGCTGCCATAATAATTAATAATGGCGAATTTAAATCGTGTGTGATAAAAAAGCCTAACACCAAACCTGGCAATATAGAATGACTGATTGCATCGCTAATTAGCGCCATTTTTCGCAACACTAAAAATGTACCTGGAATTGCACAGGCAATTGCCACAATACTCGCAATTAATTGTATTTCTATTTGAGCACTACTCATTTTTGCTTCCTTGTTGATTGTATAAATTCGCTGCAAAATGATATCCTTTTAGCGTCATAGACCACATGGAACCTTCTACATTAATATATTCTTTTCGTTCTAATTTTCCCAGAGATTTTCTAGTATAACCTTGAAAATTATTTAATATTTTTACGGCGTGTGGATGCGAAATATTCTCATGACCTTCAACAATCTCAAACATAAAAGCTAATGTTTTATGTAGCTGTAAATCTTTTCTATTCTGAATAAATCTAATTTGTCTAAATAATAATCCTCTTGAAGGGGAAAAAATAAAAGAGAATCCAACAAAAACTGCTGCAACCAAAACAATTACGGGTCCCGTTGATAAGTTATTCTGACTTGCACTAATTGCAGTACCCACAACTCCAGAAGTAGCTCCGAAAAACGCAGCCAAAACCACCATAATCCCTAAACTATTAGTCCATTGTCTTGCCGCTGCAGCTGGCGCTAATAACATTGCACTCATTAATACAACACCTACTGTTTGCAAACCTAAAACAATTGCAATTACGATAAATGAAGTTATTAAAATATCAATTAGTTGGATATTAAAGCCTAAAGTCTTTGCATAATC
>MDTF01009739.1_pt1 | contig 15884 bp, 16 predicted proteins | sample 811191 | NCBI WGS metagenome assembly MDTF01 (sample SAMN05326649, study PRJNA326480) | marine metagenome | isolation source: seawater | place: Southern Ocean | collected 2011 | reverse complement strand
TTTAAGTCCTTTGTGTCTACCAATTTCACCACGAGGGCACGTTCTTTCTGTTGTTATCTGTCACTTATATAGTACACGATATTTGTTTCGTCTAGGAAACTTTTCCTTAATATCCACCTTGGCTCTTTCTTTACCAGTGAATAAAGACAATAGTGAATAATTGATTTACATTGTATGTGTTAATAATATTTTGATTGTATATAAATTATCTTTTAAGTCCTTTGTATCTACCAATTTCACCACGAGGGCTTAAAAATAAACTAAAATGAAAAACTATAAATTCTACGAAAATAAAATTATTTCAAGTAAAGATAGATTTAAATTATCAAGTATTGATTATAAGGAATTAAAAAACGATTTTAATAATGCAAATGTTTTAGTTTTAGGTGCGTCAGGTTCAATTGGAAATGTTTTTGTAAAAAAGTTAATAAAATTAAATTTTAAAAATTTATATCTTGTTGATAAAAATGAAAATGATTTAACTGAATTAAATAGGGAGATAATATTAGCAACGAATAACAAGAGTTTAAATAAAATTAGATATATCTGCGCTGATTTAAATATAATGGATATGGATAGTTTTTTAAAACAAAACAAAATAACACATTACTTAAACTTTGCAGCAATCAAGCATGTCAGAAGCGAGGAAGAACTAGTGTCACTTAAGTATATGTTTTTAACAAATTCTAAAAACTTTCTACCTTTAAAAAATCATTATTTAAAAAAAGTTTTTTCTATATCGACAGATAAAACTGTTAATCCAACTAGCTTACTTGGAGTAAGCAAGACACTAATGGAGAAAAAATTATCTCAATTTAAGCAAGCAAATAAAAAAACTTTTGTATCAAGTGTTAGATTTGCTAATGTGAGTTTTTCAAATGGTAGTATTTTAAAATATGCAGTTGATAGAATAAACATAAAAAAATTATTTGGTGTGCCAAAAACTATAAAAAGATATTTCATAACCCATGATGAAGCTAGTAGTCTTTGTTTTAAATCTTTATTAAAAAAAAATGATAAGATGATTTTGTTACCAAACGATAATATTTTAAACAAAGAATATTTAATTAAGGACTTAATAACGAAAATATTAAAACTTAATGGTTATTACCCAAATTTTATAAATAAATTTAAAAATAAACATGCTCGAATAAATAAGCGCTACCCAGTTATTTTAACTGAACCAAATACTCATGGACAAAAATATTATGAACATTTTCATGAAGATTCGGAAAAATTATATTTTGATAAAAAAGATAAAACAATCTCCAGGGTTGAACTACCGATAGCAAATAATATTGATAAAATTTTAAATTATTTACTTACTAAAAATAACATTAAAACAATAAAAAAATTTTTAATGAAAAACTTTAAATCTTATAAACCCCCACGAAATGTTTTAAAGGTAAGTCATAACTTATAAAAAATATAACTATAAATAATTTTAAAAAGTGAGTATTTTTAAGAATGAAACTGTTTCTTAGTATGAAAAAAACTATAGACTGGGCCCACAAAAAAAAGTAAATAAATTATTTTTAAATTTCTTTGTGTCTACTAATTTCACCACGTGGACACTGCGTTATTTTCTTTACCTTTTTAATATATTAAAATTTTAAATATATAAATAGATAAATAAAGTCTGCGTATTTCTCTTTAAACAAGTCTTACTCTAGTTTACCTAAATAAATTCAATTTAATTTTCAATTTTTGGAAAAGGGAGTGGAATAATAAATTTTCCTTTGAAACACTTTTTTCTAAGATTCTTTTTTAATTCTCTGCTTATATGCCATGAAAGTAATAATAAGTAAGCTGGTTTTTTTTAAATAATATTATAAAAAGAAATAGAGTTAAATTGTAAACCTAAGAGATTTCAGCTCCTTGTCTCCTTTAATAGTTTCTATGTTAATTTTTAAATCTTTATTTAATCGCATATCCTTACCATCAACCCATATACCAGCTGCAAGGTGCATTATACCAATTTCGTAATTGGGTAAATTTGGTTCAACAAATGTATTCTTATCTGAGTCATATTTGGGCAAAAGATTACTTGAAATCCAATTACAATAAAGAGGAAGAAATTCTACGGCAACATTATCAACATAAACTGATAAATTAATTGCTAATCCTTCTGATCCAAAAACTTTTCCCTTTGCTAAAGTTTTTTTTAAATTTTTTTGCCATACTTCCCAACAATATGAATTTTTTTCTAGAGAAAATACACCAATATTTAAATGAGGTGCAAAAGCTATTTTTCTAGAATCAGTTTCGTTAATTCCAGAACTTTTTGCATGTTTGTAGTTTTGAGATTTAATAAGAGCTAATTTTCCAAACAACCATTTTACATTTGTCATTATTCGATATCCTGGCCCCATAGTTTGGGTAATTCCAAGTTTACCGTTGTTACATGCTGTAAAATAAAGTTCTATAGATTTCCATGAGTTGACCCAAGCGTCACAGTCAATCCAGAGATATTTTTTAAATTCAGGAAAGTAATTTGGCAAAAAAGCTCTTGAAATTTGGCTCTTCAACCATTCTTTTCCGATTGTTTTGTAACTAGGAACTTTTATATCCCAATTTGCTTTTGTAACTTTGTAAACTTTTTTTTCAATAATACTTATTTGGTTTTCTGTTAAACCGGCGTCTAAAACACAAATAGAAATATTTTTACTTCCATCGTGCGCGTTGATTGAGTCAACTAACTCTTCTAACATTCCAAAATAATTAGAATCTGCCAAAGTAACAATTGCATTTTCTTTCATATTTAATTTAACCAATCTTTATATTTATCAATATTTTTTTGAATATAATAAGGCAGTTCTGAAATATCGGCTACAGCTAGTTCGTCAGATGAGTCAAATTTATTACCTTTCATATCAGTTTTTAAATTATATATAGGTTTTTTTTCTTTAATAATTTCGTTTATTCTTTTTTCTCCAACAGGATTAAGCTCATACTCTCTGTGGTGAAGGTAAGTTTTCATCTTGATGTCAATATCTGCAGCAGTTTTGATGTTTGAAAAATGCCATCCTCCATTTTTAATAATTTTTATATTTTGATATTTCTTTTTTGACAACCAACTATCAATTCTCCACAAGGGGTACTTTTTATCTTTAATATTTCTTAGCCACTGAGGGGAGATTAAATTTTCTTTCGTACAAGCTCTAGACCCATGCCAAGAAAAATTAATTATTTTTAAATTAAATTTGTAATAAAAAAAAGCTTGTCTAAATAAAATTATTTTATTTTTAATTTTCTTTATATCGTTATGTTCTAAATTTGGTATTTCGTCTAAATCAGAAATAATTATTAAATCATCTGGTAAAGCTGACTCTATTCCTTTTGCAATTGTGTTTCTTTGCAAATTCTCTCTTTTGACAGCGTTTAAAATATATTTTGAATTTTTTTTATGTTCTGAATCTTTTTCATTTACTTTCATTAAGCCATGAGGGGGCTTATCTAATATAATATATTTTATTTTATTTTTAAATTTTAAATACCTGTTAATATCAAAATTAAGTTTTCTTTTAATCCCACTGTGAGTGTAATTACTTTCAATAATAATAAATTCATCAACATATTGGTCTAAATAATTTAGACGTAAATCTAAAATTAAATCTTCATCGTAATACATAAAACAGTCAAAAATTTTCATTTAATTAGAATATATTTTAATTTTGTTATTCTTTAATATTTTTAAAAATTCTATTTTACAATTTTTAATTATATTTTTATCTGTTGATCTCAACACAACTGCGACACCAACTTTTCCAAGCCTAAAAAAGGGATAGCTACCAATGTCAATTTTTTTTAAATATTTATCCTGTAATTTAGTTAAATATTGAGCAATACGACTTTCTACGGCAAAAACGCTAATAGTTAAACTATAAGTTGGAAGGCCTTTAGTTAAATATTTTTTTAAATTTGGCATCATTGATTTAAGTATCGAAGGCACACCAGGTAAACAAAAGACGTTTTTAATTTTAAAACCGGGAGCAGAACTTGAGGGATTATAAATTAACTTTGCTCCACTTGGCATCTTTGCCATTTTTTGCCTAGGTTCATTAAAATTTTTTTTTCCATAATAGTTTTCAAGTATAGAAAAAGCCTCGGTATTAAATTTGTATTTGATCTTAAATGTTTTTGAAATAGATAAAGAGGTTATGTCGTCATGAGTTGGACCTATTCCACCAGTAGTAAAAACATACTTAAATTTTTTACTCATATCTGAAACATTAAAAATAATTTTTTTTTCTACATCTGGAATAATCCGGACTTCAAAAATAGATATTCCACAATTGGTATTTAGCCAATTGGAGATAAATGACACATTTAAATCCTGTGTTCTTCCTGATAGTATTTCATTGCCAATTATAAGAATTGCTGCATTTATTTTTTTTTTTGCTTTTTTCATTATTGGTATAAATTATGAATTTTGAAAATCCATTATTATCAGGACATTTAATAAAAAGATATAAGCGATTCTTTATTGATGTCAAAATAAAGAATAAAATTGTGACTGCACACTGTGCAAACTCAGGTTCCATGATGGGCCTACTTGATAAAAATAATAAAGTTTGGATAACCGAAGCACTCAATAAGAAAAGAAAGTTAAAATATACTTTACAGATAATAGAAAAAAATGGTTCTAAGGTTGGTGTTAATACACATTTAACTAATAAGATTGTTGACCATGCATTACAAAATAATTTAATTAAAACTTTTAGTCGAAATATTAAGATTAAAAGTGAGCAGGTATTTGGTGAGAATACAAGGTTTGATTTCTTTTTAGATGACGGTAAAAATAAATTTTTTTTAGAAGCTAAAAATGTTACCTTGAAAAGAAAAGCTAAGATTGCAGAATTTCCGGATTCTGTGACAGCCAGAGGTACCAAACATTTAAACGAACTGATAAATGCTACAAAAAAAGGTTTTAAAGCTTATTTATTATTTGTAATTCAAAGAAATGATTGTAAAAAATTTAAAATTGCAGAAGATATTGACCCAGTTTACGCTAAAACTTTAATAAAAGCAGTAAAAAATAATGTAAAAATTCTTTGCTACGATTGTAAATTTTCATCAAAAGGAATAGTACTAAACAACAAAATTAAATTTCAAATTAATGAATGAAGATATACAAAAAGCGTTTAAAGCAACTAGAGTTGCAGGTTCAATAGCAGCCGGTGCTCTAGACGAAATAGCTAAAGCTATAAAACCAGGAATTACAACAAATCAGATAGATGGATTATGTTATGAATACATAAATGATAACGATGCATACTCTGCGCCGTTATTTTATAGAGGATTTCCTAAATCTTGCTGTACTTCAACAAACCACGTAATTTGTCATGGCATACCTGGAAATAAAACTTTGAACGAAGGAGACATAGTGAATGTAGACGTCACTGCTTATAAAGATGGGTGGCATGGTGATACAAGTAGAATGTTTTACGTTGGTGGTATTTCTGTTAAAGCTAAAAAGTTAATAGACGTTACGTATAACTCAATGATGAAAGCTATAAAAATTTTAAACAAAGAAACTACATTAGGTGATATTGGTGCGACAATACAAAGCTACGTTGAAAAAGAAGGTTTTTCTGTAGTTAGAGATTTTTGCGGACATGGCATAGGAACAGTATTCCATAAAGAGCCAAACATTTTACATTACGGGAAAAAAGGAACGGGACCTAAGATTAAACCTGGTATGATATTTACAATTGAACCAATGATTAATGAAGGCAACTATCATACAAAAATGTTAAATGATGGTTGGACAGCTGTCTCGAAAGACAAAAAGCTATCTGCACAATTTGAGCACACTATAGGTATAACTGAGACAGGTTATGAAGTTTTTACATTATCAAAAAATGGAATGGATCACCCGCCCTACTCTATATGATTGAAAGATATTCTAGAAAAGAACTAAAAAATATTTGGGCTGATGAGAACAAATATAAAATTTGGTTAGATATTGAGCTTGCAGCAGCAGAAGTAATGGAAAAACTTAATATTATTCCTAGAGGTGTTGTTAAAAAAGTAAAATCTAAAGCAAAAATAAATGTTGCTAGAATTTTAAAGATAGAAGAATTAGTTAAACATGATGTTATTGCATTTCTGACCTCAATAACTGAAAAGGCAGGTAAAGAGGCAAGGTTTCTTCATACAGGAATGACGTCGTCCGATGTTCTTGATACATGTTTTAATCTGCAGCTAAAGCAATCGGGTGAAATACTTTTAAATGATATTGAAATTTTACTAGAAACAATTAGAAAGCAAGCCATTAAACATAAAACAACATTGTGTATAGGTAGGAGCCACGGAATTCATGCGGAACCAATAACTTTTGGTTTAAAAATGCTAACTTTTTATCAAGAGTTTTTAAGAAACAAAAGAAGATTAAAAGATTCTATAAACGAAATTTCTACATGTGCAATATCTGGTGCAGTTGGAACATTTGCAAATATTGACCCTAGAATTGAAAAATATGTTGCTAAAAAACTAAAATTAAAAGTTGAACCTATCTCAACTCAAGTAATTCCAAGAGATAGGCATGCACAGTTTTTTTCTACTTTAGGAATCATAGCTAGTTCAATTGAAAGACTTGCTACAGAAATTAGACATCTACAAAGAACTGAAGTTTTAGAAGTTGAAGAATTTTTTGGTAAAAAACAGAAAGGTTCATCAGCTATGCCTCATAAAAAAAATCCTATTTTAAGTGAAAATCTAACGGGACTTGCGAGAATGGTAAGGTCAAGCGTCATACCAGCGTTAGAAAATGTTGCGTTATGGCATGAAAGAGATATTTCTCATTCTGCTGTTGAGAGAAACATAGGTCCAGATGCAACTATAACTTTGGATTTTGCATTAGTTAGATTAAATGGTGTTATTAAGAATTTGAATATTTATCCTAAAAATATGCTCAAGAATTTAAACCTAACAAATGGACTTTTTTTTTCACAAAGAGTTTTACTCGAATTAATTAAAGTTGGCTTTACTAGAGAACAAGCCTATAGTTTGGTGCAGAAACACGCTATGCATTCATGGAATAACGCAACCTCATTCTATGAGAACGTGGCTAATGATCCTAAAATTAATAAAAAACTTCCTGTTAATAAACTAAAAAAACTTTTTGATTTTAGTTACCATACAAAAAGAATTAATGTAATTTTTAAAAGAAGTTTAAAGAAATAGAGACTTATGAATAAAGGTAAAAAACTATACGAAGGTAAAGCTAAAATTATTTATGAAACAAATGAAAAAGGTTTGGTTATTCAGCATTTTAAAGATGATGCAACTGCGTTTAATGCTTTAAAGAAAGCCAATATAGAAGGTAAAGGAGTTTTAAATAACAGAATATCGGAATATCTTTTGAATTCATTAAATCAATGTGGAATAAAAACTCATCTTGTAAAAAGATTAAATATGAGAGAGCAGTTAATTAGAAAAGCTGAAATTGTTCCTATTGAATTTATTGTTAGAAATATTGCAACTGGATCACTAAGCAAAAGACTAGGCATCTCTGAAGGTACCGTGCTAGAAAAACCTCTTCTTGAATATTATTTAAAAAATGATGAGTTAGGTGATCCAATTATTTCGAAAGAACATATTTTTGCATTTGAGTGGGCTACAGAAAAAGAAATTAAAATTATTGATAGTATGTCTTTTAGAATTAACGACTTATTGCAAGGTTTATTTAGAAGTGTTGGAATAAAACTTGTTGATTTTAAAATTGAATACGGAAGAGTTTGGAACAAAAATAAAGAATCTAATGAGATAATATTAGTTGATGAAATTAGTCCAGATACTTGTAGATTGTGGGATATGTTGACTGAAAAAAAATTAGATAAAGACAGATTTAGAAAGGACTTAGGAAATGTCATAGAGGCATATCAGGATGTTGCGAGAAGATTAGGTATTATGCATGAAGAAACAAATATTAGTGAAGTTAATTTTGGCAAAACAGCGTCCGTAAAATTTAAAAAGAAATAAATTGAAATTTTCAATAAAAGTTACTTTAAAAAAAGATGTACTTGATCCTCAGGGAAAAGTAGTTCATCAAACTCTTCAACATATGGGAATGAATTCACTTAAAAGTTTAAGACAAGGAAAATATTTTGAAATTGAAATTGATGAAAACGAAGAATCTAAAGCGATAATTCAAATTGAATATATGTGTAAAAAGCTTTTAGCTAATTTAACCATTGAAGATTTTAAAATTTCCAAGGTTTAATAATGAATTCATCAGTAATTGTATTTCCTGGTTCAAACTGTGATCGAGATGTTGCTGTTGCTTTAGAAAAATTACATTTTCGAAACAAAATGGTTTGGCATAAAGATTCCAACTTACCAAAATCTGATTTAATTGTAGTTCCTGGTGGTTTTTCTTATGGAGATTATCTAAGATCTGGAGCAATAGCTGGAAAATCTAATATTTTAAACGAGGTAATAAAAGCTGCAAATAATGGCTGTTTAGTTTTAGGAATTTGTAATGGTTTTCAAATATTAACTGAAACTGGATTATTAAAAGGTGTGTTACTAAAAAATAAGAATTTAAAATTTCTTAGTAAAGATATTTATGTAAAAACAATTAACAATGAAAATAAATTCTGCAATAAGTACAAAAAAAATCAAATTTTAAGACTTAATATTGCTCATAACGAAGGAAATTATTTTACAAGCAAAGAACACTTGAAAGAACTGGAAGACAGAAACTTAATACCCTTTAAATATTGTGATGAAAAAGGAAATATTAATGAAAAAAATAATCCTAATGGATCCTTAAATAACATAGCAGGCATCTTCAATAGTCAAAAAAATATTTTAGGTCTCATGCCACACCCTGAAAGAATGGTAGACCAGATTATATCGAATAGCGATGGAGCAAATTTATTCACTAGTTTGCTAAATTAATTATAATGAAAATTACAAATGCTATTGTTGAAAAACACGGTTTAAAACCTGATGAATATTCAAAAATTAAAGAATTACTTGGTAGAGAGCCTAACTTATTAGAACTTGGAGTTTTTTCTGCGATGTGGAACGAACACTGTTCATATAAATCTTCTAGGATCCATTTAAAGAACCTTCCTACTAAAGGAAAACAGGTGATACAGGGACCCGGTGAAAATGCTGGTGTAATAGATATAGGTGACGATGATGCTATTATCTTTAAAATTGAAAGCCACAACCACCCATCGTATATAGAACCTTATCAGGGTGCAGCTACTGGTGTTGGTGGAATATTAAGAGACGTTTTTACTATGGGTGCGAGACCAATAGCACTTTTAAACTCAATACATTTTGGTTCTCCTAATCACCCAAAAACTAAATCTTTACTTAATGGTGTGGTCTCAGGAATAGGTGGATATGGAAATTGTATTGGAATTCCAACCGTAGCTGGTGAAACAAAATTTAATAGTACTTATAATGAAAATATTTTAGTTAATGCTATGGCTGTTGGACACGCCAAAAAAGATAAAATTTTTTACTCAAAAGCTAAAGGATTAAATAAATCAGTAGTTTACGTAGGGTCTAAGACAGGTAGAGATGGTATACATGGTGCGTCGATGGCATCTGCTGAGTTTGATGAAAATTCAGATGATAAAAAACCAACTGTTCAGGTTGGAGATCCATTTACTGAAAAACTTTTAATGGAGGCATGTCTCGAGTTGATGAAAGATAACTCAATTATTTCAATACAAGACATGGGAGCAGCGGGGCTAACCTCATCAGGTGTTGAGATGGCATCAAAAGGTGATTTAGGAATGGAGCTTCAATTAGACAAAGTTCCTTGTCGAGAAGAAAACATGACTCCTTATGAAATGATGTTATCAGAAAGCCAAGAAAGAATGCTCCTCATACTAGAGGATGGAAAAGAGATAGCTGCAAAAAAAATATTTGAAAAATGGGATTTAGATTTTGTTGTTATTGGTAAAACAACTAATACCAATAAATTAACATTAAAATTTGAAAGTGAAATCGTTGGTGAAATTCCAATTGATGCATTATCTACTAAAGCTCCTATTTATGATCGTAAATGGACAAAAACAAAACTACCTGAAAATAATACTCAAATTAAAGATCTAAAAAAAATTAAGCTTGAAGATGCTTTTTTAAAAATACTTTCGTCACCTAATCAATCGAACAAAAATTGGGTTACTAATCAATTTGATCAAATGGTTATGACAAACACAATACAAAGATCAGGGTCTGACGCTGCAGTAATACGAATACATAAAAAAGAGAAGGCTATTGCTGTTACCGTAGATTCATCAGCAAACTACTGTAAAGCACATCCGTATACTGGTGGTAAACAAATTGTTTGTGAAAATTGGAGAAATTTAATTTCAGTAGGTTCAAAGCCAATTGCTATTACAAATTGTTTAAATTTTGGAAATCCAGAAAATTCTAAAGTTATGGGTGAATTTGCTGAATGTTTACTTGGAATAAAAGAAGCATGTGAATTTTTAGATTACCCAGTTGTTTCAGGAAATGTCTCTTTGTATAACGGGACAAATAAAAAAAATATTTACCCAACACCAGTTATTGGAGGAGTTGGGTTAATCACCAATATAAATAATAAAATTAATCAATATTTAAAAAAAGAAGGAAGTATTATTTTACAAATAGGTAAAAATTTTGGGCAATTATCCCAAAGCGTTTTTCTAGATGAAATTTACTCAATAACAGATGGTCCTCCTCCAGAGGTAAATCTTTCTAATGAAAAAAATAATGGCCTAACAGTCTTAAGACTAATAAATGAAAAATTAACTTCATCTGTGCATGATATTTCTTCTGGTGGTTTAATTCTTGCTCTTGCAGAAATGACTTTTAAGTCAGGTTATGGAATAAAAATAAATAAACCAAAAAATTTTTCTAATTTAATGGAGTATTTTTTTAGCGAAGACCAAAGTAGATATTTAATTGAAGTAATGCCTGATAATTTAAATAAAACCTGCAAAATATTAAATGAAAATAATATATTTAATGAAACTATTGGAATTGTACAAAAAAATTATTTTGAAATACCTGGGGAATTAAAGATAGAAATTAAAGACCTATATAAAATGAATAACTCATGGTATAATAATTACTAATGTCGCTTTCAATAAATGAAATTAAAAAACTTATAACTGAGTCGATACCCGATGCCAGTATAGAAATTAAAGATTTAGTCGGTGACAATAATCATTATTCTGCTAAAATATGCTCAAAAGTATTTAATGGTATTTCAAAAATTGAACAACATAAATTAGTATATAAATCTTTAAAAGGTAAAATGGGTAACGAATTGCATGCCCTATCAATCACAACAGAAGGAAAGTAAGAATGGACACGAAACTAGAAATCGAAGAAATAATTAATACAAATGATATCTGTCTTTTTATGAAAGGTGTGCCCGATGCACCTGAATGTGGATTTTCAATGGCTGTTTCAAATATACTAAAGCATTTAAACGTAAACTATAAATCTATTAATGTTTTAGAAAATGAAGAAATAAGAAAAGGGATTAAAATCTATAGTGATTGGCCAACAATACCACAGCTTTACGTTAAAGGAGAGTTTGTGGGTGGATGTGATATAATAAAAGAATTGTTTGAAAAAGGTGAGCTAAAAGAACTTTTAATAAAAAAAAAATTAATTTAAATTATCTTGAATAGTATTCGATTACTAAGTTTGGTTCCATAATTACGGGATATGGAACTTCTGCAAATTTAGGAACTCTAATAAGTTTTACTGTTTTATTTTTGTCATCTAGCTGTATATATTCAGGTACGTCTCTTTCTTTACTAGCTAAAGCTCCATCAATCATAGCTAACGTTTTAGATTTTTCTTTGATTTCTATAACATCTGTTTCTTTTACAAGATAACTTGAAATATTAACTTTCTTTTTATTTATTCTAACATGACCGTGGTTGATAAGTTGTCTTGCAGCAAAAACAGTTGGTGTAAACTTACCTCTATAAATTACAGTGTCCAGTCTACTTTCTAACAATCCAATTAAATTTTCTGTTGTGTCGCCTCTTTTCGTAAGTGCTTTTCTGTAAATATTTCTAAATTGTCTTTCGTTAATATTTCCATAATACGATTTAAGCTTTTGTTTCGCAAAAAGTTGAATACCATAATCTGTTGGTTTACCTCTTTTGTTCTGTCCATGTTGACCAGGTGGATAAGCTCTTGTGTTAAAAGGACTTTTAGGCCTACCCCATAGATTTACTTTTAATCTTCGGTCTACTTTATGTTTAGCGTTAATTCTTTTTGTCATTATGTAAGAGAGTGTTTTATAGACATTGTAGTAGTTTTGTCAATTAGACTATAGCTATTGTTTCCTGTTTAAAGAGCTAAAAATACTAAACAAAATCCTTAATTCTTTGTCACTTAGTTCTAATCTGCCAAAAATATTATTAATATTTAAAATCATGGACTTTTTCTTCTCAGGTGGCTTAAAAAAATTCTTACTATCTAACATTTTTTCAAGAAATTTAATTAAATTTTTAATGGAGTTTTTAGAAGAAAGTTTAGTTAACATTTTTTCTTTTTTAAACATAGTAAGATTTAGTGATTTATAAATTTCATAACAAATAATAATAACTGCATGAGATAAATTTAAAGATGTGAGTTTTTGTGATGTTGGAATCTGAATAATAAAATTAGATAAAGATAGGTCATGATTAGAAAGACCTGATGCTTCTGGGCCAAACATAATACCTATATTAGATTTTTTGTATTTAGATAAAATTTTAACAAAATTAATTATTGAAATATGTTTTTTATTAACATCTCTCTTCCTTGCGGTTGAAGCAAAAACTAAATCAAAATTTTTTACAGCATCAGAAACATTTTTATAAATCTTAGCTTTTTGAATAATGCTGTAAGCACCGACGGAAGTCATCCTAGCTTTAGTATTTGGCCAGGGATCCCTTGGTGCTACAATATTAAGATTTGAAAAACCAAAATTTTTTAATGCCCTAGCACAAGCTCCAATATTCTCACCCAGTTGCGGATTTACTAAAATAAATCCAAATTTATTTTTCATTTAATCTTATATTTGCAGGAGCTTTTTCTTTAAAAAGCTTATAGTCAAGACTATCGATTAATGCTTTGAAAGATGCCTCAATAATATTTGGTGAAACGCCAATAGTAAACCAGCTGACTCCTGATTTATCTGTACTTTCAATTAATACTCTAGTTGTTGCTTCTGTTCCCGTATTTAATATTCTAACCTTGTAGTCTAATAGTTTTAAATCAGAAAAGAAATTGTAATACTTTTTTACTTTAGAAAAATTTTCTCTTATTGCATTGTCTAGAGCATTAACGGGTCCATTTCCTTTTCCATTACATTTAATTTTCTTACCATCAATTAAAAAAACTACTTCTGCATTTGTGTTAAGCTTATTAGATTTTTCTACTGTTACACTGTAGCTTTCAACTTTCAGATAATCTGGAACATTACCAAGGAGTCTGTTTGCTAAAAGCTCAAATGAAGCATCAGCACCATCATATGAATAACCTGAAAATTCTCTATCTTTAACTTCATCTAAAATTTTTAAAATTTTAGGATCCTTAGAATCAATTTTAATCCCATATTTTTCTAGTCTAGATAAAATATTTGATTTACCGGATTGATCTGAAACTATTATATTTCTGTGATTTCCAACTAATTCAGGATCAATATGTTCGTATGTTTTAGGATCTTTTTGAACTGCAGAAACGTGCAACCCACCTTTGTGAGAAAATGCTGACGCACCAACATACGCTAAACTTTTATTAGATTTCATGTTTAATGTTTCATCAAGCATACGTGAGCAATCTGTGACTGATGATAGTTTTTCTCTTTTGATGTTCAGCTCAAACTTTTCACTAAAGCTTTTTTTTAAAAATAAAGTTGGAATTATTGACATTAAGTTTGCGTTGCCGCATCTTTCTCCTAAACCATTAATAGTTCCTTGAACTTGTCTTACACCGGCTAAAATAGCTGTCAGAGAATTACTAACTGCATTTTCAGTGTCATTATGTGCGTGTATTCCTAAATTTTTTCCAGGTATTGAATTAGATACTTTAGATATAATTTCTCCAACTTCATGCGGCAATGTTCCTCCATTTGTGTCACAAAGAACTAGCCATCTTGCGCCTTCATCATAAGCTTGTTTTAAACAATCAAGCGCATATGTAGGATTATTTTTGTAGCCATCAAAGAAATGTTCTGCATCAAAGATAAATTCTCTTTTATTTTTAATAAAGTATTTAGCTGTTTCTTTGATGTTTGTTAGATTTTCTTCTTTTGTTATTCCTAAGGCAACATCAACATGGAAATCCCATGACTTACCAACAATACAAACTGCTTTTGTATTAGCGTTAAGTATTGGTGATAAAGTCGGATCATTTTCTGCACTTCTTCCGAATTTTTTTGTCATGCCAAAAGCAGTGAATATGCTTTTGTCTAATTTCTGTGGTGTATTAAAATATTCTGTATCTGTTGGGTTAGCACCAGGCCAACCGCCTTCAATATAGTCAACTCCTATGTCATTAAGATCCTTAGCAATCTTAATTTTATCGCTAACTGTAAAATCAACACCTTCAGTTTGAGCTCCGTCTCTTAACGTTGTGTCAAAAATATATATTTTTTCTTTGCTCATTTATATTCCCACTCTGTCTTATTGTCTTTATCTTTAATAGTTATTCCATTTTTAGAAAGATCATCTCTAATTTTATCCGCCAATTTAAAGTCTCCTACTTTTCTTGCTTTAATTCTTTCTTCTATTTTTTGTAGAATATATTTTTTGTCAACATTAGATGCGTTTTGTTTTTCTTTAACTAACACATCTTTCTTTTGATTAAAAATCCCAATTAATCTACAGGCATCATTAAATTCTACTCTTTTGATTTTATCTCCTTTTGAAGCAACATTGTATAGTTCGTGTAATTTTGCGAAATATTTCGGTGTATTTAAATCATCAAGAAGACATGAAAAAATTTCACTATTATCTATTTTGTTTTCTGCATCGTCGTAAAGTTCATACCATTTTTCTAAAGTTGCTTTACTTTGTTCTAATAAATTGTCACTCCAATCTAAGGGCTGTTTATAATGAGCACTTAAAAGTGCTAGTCTTATTACCTGTCCGTTATACTTATCTAATACCTCTGAAATTGTTTCTATATTCCCTAGAGATTTAGACATTTTCTCTTTATTCATATTTAAAAAACCATTGTGCACCCAGTAATTAGCTAAAATATCAGATGAGTTATTGGCACAAGATTGAGCAATCTCATTCTCATGATGAGGGAATAATAAGTCCAATCCACCTCCATGAATATCGAAAGTTTTACCAAGGTATTTCTCTGACATTACCGAACATTCTAAGTGCCAACCTGGTCGACCTCGACCCCATGGTGAATCCCAGCCTGGTTCGTCAGCTAAAGCTGGTTTCCATAAGATAAAGTCTAGTGGACTTTTTTTTAATTTTGAAATTTCAACTCTTGAACCTGAAATTAAATCATTTAATTTTTTATTGGAAAGTTTTCCATAATTTTTAAATTCAGATATTAAAAAGTAAACATGTCCATCATTTACGTACGCTAATTTTTTTTTAATTAAAGACTTAATCACTTCAATCATTTCCTTAATGTGGTCGGTTGCCTTTGGCTCTGATGTAGGCTCTAGACAATTTAAATCTTTCACGTTTCTATGAAATATTTTTGTTACATCAGATGTAATTTTGTCGATTGGAATACCTTTTGTTTTTGAAGCCTCGATAATTTTATCATCTACATCAGTTATATTTCTAACGTAAGTTATATTTTTTTGACCATATAATTTAATTAAAACTCTATACAACAAATCAAAAACTATTAGTGATCTACCGTTTCCAACATGCGGGTCAGCATAA
>MDTF01000486.1_pt1 | contig 15887 bp, 18 predicted proteins | sample 811191 | NCBI WGS metagenome assembly MDTF01 (sample SAMN05326649, study PRJNA326480) | marine metagenome | isolation source: seawater | place: Southern Ocean | collected 2011 | reverse complement strand
TAATTCTCCGTATTGTACATTAGATAATCCGTACACACGAGCAATACCATCTCCTACTTGTAGAACACTTCCTACTTCTGCTAGTGATGCATTTGCGTCAAAATTCGTTAATTGTTGCTTTAAAATTGCTGAAACTTCAGCTGGTTTAATTGCTGCCATCTTTTATAATTTGATGTATAATTAAATTTTTGGAATAAAATGACTATTGTCAAATTCCTTTCTTAATTCATTTAAATGATTAGAGATACTTGCGTCGTATTGCACATCTCCAACCCGTAATATAAATCCTCCTAAAATTGCTGGATTTACACTATTTTCTAAGCTAGCTTTGTTTCCTGTTAATTCAACAATCTTAGCCATCACTTTAGTCTGTAATTCGTCTGTTAAAGGAACTGCTGTGGTAACTTTTGCTACCTGAATTCTCTTTAAAAAGTCATGAATTATTGAGTATTGTTTTGCTATTGAAAGCAGCATGCTCATTCGTTTATTTTCTAATAATAAATTAAACATCCCCAAAGAAATGACATTTACTTTTCCTGAAAACAACTCATTCAATACTTTTTTCTTGTCTGCAGACTTAATAACCGGACTTTTTAACATGATACCCAAATCAAGATTCTCAGAAATGGTCGATGCAATTAACTGCATATCTGAATTCACTTCTGTTTCAACCGATGTTTCTTTGGCTAAATTCAAAATTGCTTTTGCATAACGTAATGCGGGTCTTCCGTCTTTCATGCTCTTAGCTTAACTTAACTTCTTTTAAAATTCCTTCAACTAATTTTAGTTGATCTTCTCTTGAAGCTAATTCTTTTTTAATAACTGTTTCTGCAATACCAATAGATAAATCAGCGACCTGCTTCTTGAGTTCTGCCAAGGCTGCTTGCTTCTCTTGTTCTATAGACGTATGTGCGTTTTCAATGAGTTTAGACGTTACTTCTTTTGCTTCTTCCTTTGCCTCAGTAATCATTCTGTTTTTAATATCACGCGCATCTTTCATTAATGCATCTCTTTCTGACCTAGCGTCTTTTAGCAATTGCTCGTTGCTAGCATTTAGGTTTTGCATTTCTTTCTTTGCTTCTTCTGCCGAGGCTAAAGCATCTTTTATACTTTTTTCACGGTCACTTACTGCACCTAAAATTGGTTTCCAAGCAAACTTTTTTAAGATAAACAATAAACATAAAAATGTGATTGCCGTCCAAAAAACAAGTCCTAATCCAGGAGTAATTAAATCCATTTCTTTATTTTTTTTAAACTTAAATTTTTAAAAAACACAGAAGTAACCAACCGTTACTTCTGTATTTTCTGTACTCTAATTGGTTGTTGATTATCCTTGTAAGAAAGCTACAACAACTCCAAATAGTGCTACCGCTTCTACGAAGGCTGCTAAAATTAATGCAGAAGATTGAATCTTCCCATGCATTTCTGGTTGACGTGCCATTGCTTCCATAGCAGATCCACCAATTTTACCAATACCTACTCCAGCTCCAATAGCTGCTAAACCAGCTCCAATAGCTGCAATTCCAGTAATAGTCATAATATAAAATTTAAATAATTAATGTTCATCTTCTGTTGCCATTCCAAAATAAAGGGCTGACAATATTGTAAAAATATATGCTTGTATTGCTGTTACAATAATTTCAATAACTGTAATAAATAATGAGAACGCTACAGATACTGGTGCAATTGCTACAGATTCAAAAACAAATATTAACGACATTAATGCCAAAATAATAACGTGCCCTGCTGTAATATTAGCAAATAAACGAATCATCAAAGATATTGGTTTTACAAACATTCCAATAATCTCAATAGGCATTAAAAATATTTTCATTGGTACAGGAACTCCTGGCATCCAAAAGATGTGTTTCCAGTAGTTTTTGTTACCGCTAAATGTTGTAATGATAAATGTGATAACTGCTAAAGTAAATGTAAATGCAATATTACCACTTACATTAGCTCCATTTAAAATTGGAATTAATCCGAATATATTGTTAATCCATATAAAAAAAAATACCGTTAATAAATATGGCATATATTTTTTATATTTATTTTTTCCAATCATTGGAATTCCGATTTCGTCTCTAACAAAAATTACTAACGGCTCTATAAAACCAGCTATACCTGTTGGAACGCCATCTTTAGATTTTCTGTATGATCTTGCTGTTGCCAAAAAGATTAATAATAAAAGAATTACAGAAACCCACATCATAAATACATTTCTTGTTATTGAAAAATCTAATGGTTTTTTTGCATTTGTTGGGTGTTGCTCCGCATCAAATAAAACTTCCGTTGCACCGTCGTTTAGTTGATAAATTTTTTCGTGTAGTTTTACAAACTTTCCTCCATTATTTTCTACAATAATTGTTCCTTCATCGTCGTGATGAAAATAACTAGACATAAAAGTTGTTAAACCATTATCTGTCCATAAAATAATTGGTAAAGCTAGAGAAATTGGTTTCTTATTCCAGTCAAAAAGGTGAAACTCGTGTGCATCTTTTACGTGGTGCAAAATCATTTCTTTAGGATCAAATTTTTCACCCTCTTTTTCTTCTTTTTTATCAGAAGCGAAACTAGTAGCCGAAACTGCTAGAAAAAATATAGTAAGTAATGTAATTTTAAAAGTGCTTAATGTCATTATGGATGTATTAAAGACTTACTTTAAATTCGGTGCAAATCTAAGGACATTATATTAATTGACAAACAATAATTAAAAGATTGTTTTTAGATATGTAAATAAAGAAATCCCCGACACTATTATCTCTTGTTTTTAAGCTTCTTTTTGTAAAAATTTTGTGATATAGAGAACTTCAAATGCTAAAAATAAAAAATATAGAAAAAAGAAATTAATAACATCTGGTTTCTTATTTTCAACCTCTGAAAGTAGTAATGGTAATAAAAAAATAATGGCCAGAATCATTTTTAAAAGCGTTCCAGTCATAAAAGAATTAAAAACGTCTGTTTTACCTTGAGAATACTTATAATTAATGAGCCCATACAATAACGCCGTAATTATAAAATGAAAAATATAAATCTGCCAAACAGGAAAGAAGAAATATGTTTCGTTTGCAAAGTGATACAACAAGTAGCTGTGAACAGCAAAAGCTAAAATACTTGCAACTAGTAATTGTATTAGAAAGTTAGTTTGTCTTTTTAAAAAGTCCTGATTCATTCTTCGTCTTCTTTAGAAGCTGTAATAATACGCCTTACTGCAATAAAAGTTGCTAAAACTACCGAAGTTAAAGATAAAAGAGCCGTAAATATATTATGTTTATTAGGATAGTTTTCATCGATTTTTGTTCCTATAAAAGTTCCTATTCCAATAATAGCAAGCATTTGAATGGCTATTCCAGAAAAACGAGCGTAGTTTTTAAGCGGTTTTTTCTGAGAGGGTTTTTGACTGCTCATTTTGATTGAGTTCTTTTATTGCTCCTTTCATAGAACAAGATGCATTAAATGTTGCGCCTGGTTCTACAGAAAGTTTCCCAATAACTACCTCTCCAGAAATAGTTGCTGTTGCTTTAATTGTTAGAGTTTCTTGAACTAGTAATTCTCCTGAAAACTTTCCTTCTATATCAGAATTTACTGCATCTATTTTGCCTTTCACAAAACCTTCAACACCTATAATAACACGTCCTTTTGTTTTAACATTTCCCTCTAAGGTTCCGTCTATTCTAAAATCTCCTTCGGAAATAATATCTCCAATAATCGAAGTGTTTTTTGCTATAACATTTATTTCCATAACATTGGTTTTTTGAGGTTTTTCTTTATTGCTGAACATAGACATTATTTTTTTAGTCTTTTCATGATTTCTAAAGCTTTTTTTCCTTGCTCTGTTTGCGGATAGTCTACCGCAACTTTCTCTAAAGCAGCAATGTACGAATCTTTATTTTGATATTTTCCTATTGAATAGGCTTTTAGCAATTCAAATTTAGAAATTAGGATAGATCCTTCTTCTAGTGTTGGAATGGTCATGTCTATAAAACAAATCACATCTTCAAAAAAGTCGTCTTTATACAAACGATATGCAATTTCATATACTTCTGAATCTTCGTCTATCTTTTTCTCTTTTGACAGTTCTATTTCTGGATTTAAAATAATTTTTGCGAAAGGAGATTCAGGGTACTTATTTAAAATAATATTCTTATACTCATTTGCTTTTGTGTTTCCGCTCAAAGAATAGAGCTGATACAAATGATAATTTGTTGGTAAAACTAATTCTTTAATGGGGTTAGACACCAATAATCTTTCTAGGTTGTTAATTGATTTTGGTATGTTTTTAAACTGTTCCTTATAAATTAAACCTAATTCAAACAAGGCGGTATTTCTATCAAAAACCAAGGAGTCTATTTTTTTTCTTTTTGTCGGAACTGTTTCTAAATACGTAGACAATTCATATCTAGCTACTTTCTTATTTATTATACTTTTCTCTTCTACCGTTTCACTGCTAATAATTGATTTATCTGACCTTCTCCAGTTATCCTCCAGAGGTCTATTTCCCCAAACGCGTTTAAACTCTCCTTTCCCAAACCCTAAAGATTGTACATTATAAAAATACCACTTCCCTTCAGTTTCTTTAGATTGTGCTCCGCCGCCAAAAGAACTTCCAAAAGAAAGTGAATTCAATTTTTTTTGTGCCAACTCTTCATCTTGTTTTTTAATTTTATCTATATACTCCTGAAAATACTCCTCTAATTGATCTTTTGGTAATGCAACTAGTGCAAGAATACTGTCATTTGTTTGAAGTATCTCTTCATATCTTGTTAGCGATGTTAAGTTCTTCGATCGTCTTTCAATTCTTTTTATTCTAAGAGTCTGTTTGTTTATGGCTACTTGTAATATACTGTCATAATAAGCACCAGCTCTAACATAATCTAGATCTTTAAAATATAGGTTTGCCAACTTCTCATAACTATATGTTTGTTGTTTAACTCCTCCGTTTTTAACACGTAAGGATTTATTATAGTTTAGAATAGCCCCCTCTATACTATCTCTTTCTTCCTCTAATACAGCAACTTGATAGTAAAGCCCGTCTAAATAGGGTCTGTTGTCTCTATTCTTTATCAATTTTCTGTAACGCTCTAAAATGGCCACCGAGGAAGAGTCTGAAACAGAATTTTTAGCTAATTCTATCGCCGCGTATATTTTATATTTGTAGGGCGCCTGATTAAAATTTATTAATTTTTGAAAAACTAGAGAGGCGGTGTCTTTAATTTTTTCCAACCCATATAATTGTCCTAAAATAAATAAATTTCTAGCTTTTTGGACCTTGTTTTTTGATGTTTTAGTTGCTAGCCATAAGTGTTTTCTAACAATATGAATACTATCCATTTTAGTATAAGCCATGGCCAATGCTGTATTGGCTTCTTCTCTTATTAAGTCAGACAAATCAGATTTTCTAAGCATTATTTCCAGCGTTTCTATTGCCAGCTCTTCATTCTCTATTCTAATATGAGCTTTTGCTCTCCAAATTTTTGTCTCGTTAATTAAACTTGCATTTGGGTAGTTTGCAATAATATAGTTGTAAGCATCTATCGCTGGAATAAATCGTTCTGTATAATATCTGGATTTTCCTAAAAGTAGATATGCATCATCTATTTTTTTATTACGCTCTTTTCCATAGATGTTCATGGAGTGCTTTTGAATCGCTTTTACCGCTTTTTGCTCTGAAATATCAAAAGGAGTTAGTTCTTCTTCTGTTTCAGGATTATTTTTGAATCCCATTCCTGGACCAACAGAAACTGAGGATAGCTTTGGGATTCTATTTTTAACGCCTTCAAAAGTTAAAGGCTCTATTGGAAGTAATTCAAAAAAATCATCTTCGTAAGTTGAATTGATCGCATTAATTCCCTCCTGAAAGGCAACACCTCCATTATATAAAATGTTGTATTCGGTGGTTATTGCGTTATATTTTCTATTTAAAAATGCATCTTTCTTTGTACTACAAGAAATAATGAGCAATAGTAAGCTTAGAAATCCTATTTTTTGGCTATTTTTCATGAAATATAAGACTGTTAGCTACAACAGATTCTGTATGAATATATTGTAATGCCGTCTGTAAAAATAGGAATAAAACTGATACTTACTTTCTTATACAGAAAAATAACTCTCTAATTCTTGTAAGGTCTCTGCAGAGGTCGCAATATCTTTTACCACAACACCCTTGTCTAAAACTACAATGCGTTCACAAACTTCAGTTACATGACTTAAATCGTGACTGGAAACTAGCACTGTTATCTCTTTTTCGTTGGTGAGTGTTTTTAAAATTTTCTTTAAGCGTATTTGCGTTGTTGGATCTAGATTGGCAAAAGGCTCATCTAGAACAACTACCTGAGGGTTTCCCATCATGGCTCCTACAATACCTGCTTTTTTCTGATTTCCTTTGCTTAAATCTCTTAGATATTTTTTCTTCCCTAAAACCTCTTCATTAAAAAACTCTTCAAATTGACTTAAAAAACTTGTTACATCAGCTTTATTCATTCCGCGTAAATCCCCTATAAATTCAAAATACTCTTCTGGTGTTAAATAGCTAATTAAAAAAGTCTCATCTATAAAAGAACCTGTGAAATTTTTCCACGATTCACTTTTGTTTACAAGAACCTCATTGTTAACAATTGTTCCGGTTGTTGGCCTAATCAAGTCTAGTAGGATGTTAAACATTGTTGTTTTTCCCGCTCCATTGTTCCCTACCAGACCAAAGCTCTGTCCTGTTGGGATTTCAAGAGAACTAATATTAAGCACCTCTACTTTTGCGTATTTTTTTGAAATTTTATCTATTGTAATCATTGTTTGTCCTTTTAATTAAATACTATGCTTCTTTACCAAAAGCATTGATCATAGCGTATTTGTCTTTTATGTATTTTTTCTCGATGAAGTTCATCAAATAGTTTTTCAAAACCAAACCTAAAACACCTATCATTGCAACAATAATGACCCCTGAATTGTACCCAACAAACTTATTGAAACTCCAAAACAAAAGCATTGGTAGCAACATTATTGGAATGATAATTATAAACTGAGTTGCGCTAGTTCCTTGAGTATTTCCAAAGCCCCCTTTTGTTAAATCTATTCGTTTTCTGTTAAATGACCCTGCATATAACAGAAAAAGAGAGTTGAATCCAATATTAAATATTGCACCAGCGGTTATCATTAAAAAAATATCTAGCCCAAAGTATAGGTAGGGCAAACTCATAAAATATAAAATTGTTGTCATTGCTACCATCAAAAACCATTTAGAATCTAAAAATTTTCTGTAGCTAAAACTCTGACTCATTAACATTTTGTAATGACTGCTATCCCAGGCAGGGATAAACTGTCCATAATTTAAAGCAAAACCGCCTGTAATAAATAATGAAGCGAACATTAACATGGCGGGCATGTCTCTAAAGGTTTTTTGAGTAAAGAAAATCAATCCATAAAAAAGGAATAAAAAAGACATTAAAAAAACTGTCTTTGTTCTTTTATTTCTCCATATTAAACGGATATCGTTTTTTATAAAAGGGGCAACATCACCTAATCTGTCTAGCCAAGATAAATCTGCGGATTTAGCTTCTGTTATCTCCTGAGCAATCCCTTCGTCCAGGTAAACCTGGCTTCTTAGTTGTTTATAGTTTAAGTAATACAATACAACTAAAATTAGTACTCCTATTAATGAATATATTGGTGTTGCATAAACAGCATCAAAAACCTGACCTCCGTAGCTAGCTATATTATAAATATCCAGTTTATGTAATGCAATTAACAATCCTAAAAACACTAGGATTGAACCAAAAGCAATATTGTTTTTATTAATTAAGAAATTTAAGAAATTTATCGATTGAATGATTAAAATCATGGTAATGACCCATCCTAAAACTCCAAGGGTATCATAGCCTTCTAATATTAAAATAGCAGAAAAAGGAAGGTAGAAAAATAGTCCTAAAAAATTAAAGGCTGAAAAAGCAGACTTCCCCAGAACATAATGCACCAATAAGCTTTTCTTTATTGGAATATTTAGTAGTGGTTTTATCTTCATTACCGGTAGTTTTTGCATTAAGTAACGCAAAATTAGATCTACAAGAATGACATATAGCAAGAATGAATTTATGATTTGTAACGGATCTGAATCTGGAAATTGTTTTTTTAAAATATAATAGCCTCCTAGACCAATTGCTAAAAAAGCAGCAATAAAATATAGTGCAAAAAAAACCATAATTATTTTTATAGCAATTCCTTTCTGCCAATGAGAAGATCTAAAGAATTCTTTCCATTCTAACTTTAAAAAGTGTGAAATCATATTAAGACAGGTAATTTGATTGATAATAAGTAGCTAAAAGAATGTGATTGTTACATGAATTTTAATCTTTCTTTTAAATAAATATAATAAAAATTAGAAAAAGTAAAAGTGTTTTTTATTCTTATATTCTCCATAATGAAAAATATGATCCAAAACTCTTGGAATATTTTCTATGTCTAGATACTCAATTTTCAACCAATAATCTGAAGGCGGTAACTTTTTGCCCTTATATATTCCATCCCAGCCAGCATAAACCAAATTCAGAATTTTAGTGATTTCATTTTCAGTATTGGTAAAATAGTTGACTTATTAAAATAACGTCTATCTTTAGATATCTGCCTTTTAAGCGTCTGTAATAAGTTCCTTGTCTGTTATGTTTTGGAAAAGCAGCCACTAATTCTTGCTCTTGCGAAGCATCTACTTTGTAAATGTTTATTTTATAACAATACTCTTCAAACAAGTCATCTAAAATGGCAACAATCATCTTACAAGAGCCAAACCAATCTGAATAAAATCAATAAACGCAGTCACTTCTTTTTCAAGGTTAGATTCTTACTTTTAAGAATTAAGGGGCCTCTCTAAAAAAGTTTCTCTAGTTACGTTTTCTGTCATAAAAATTTTCTAATTTAGAGGATCATTAATTCTTAAAATAATGAATAAATTAATTATTCCTATACTTTCCTTTGCAATAATGCTTCATGCTTGTAAAGAGGAACCTAACAAAAGAAACATCTCTGTGAACTACCCTGAAACAGCCAAAAAACCAGTTTTAGAAACATATTTTGAAACCGAAGTTGTAGATAATTATCGTTGGCTAGAAGATGATAAAAGTAAAGAAACCGAAGATTGGGTTGCAACAGAAAATAACGTTACATTCAATTATCTATCAAAAATCCCCTATAAAAAACAATTAAAAGATCGCTTGTCTGAATTATGGAACTATGAAAAGATAACGGCTCCGTTTAACGAAGGAGATTATACCTATTATTATAAAAACAACGGGTTGCAAAATCAGAATGTCGTCTTTAGAACAAAAGGAGGAACTGACGATGAGGTCTTTTTAGACCCTAACACCTTTTCTGAAGATGCAACCACTTCTTTAAGTGGGTTAAGTTTTTCAAAAAATGGAAAAACAGCCGCCTATTCTATTTCAGAAGGCGGGAGCGATTGGCGCAAAATTATAGTGATTGATGTTGAAACAAAAAAAATAAAAGAAGATACCTTAGTTGATGTTAAATTCTCTGGTATTTCCTGGAGAGGAAATGAAGGTTTTTATTACTCTAGCTATGACAAACCTGAGGGTAGTGAACTGTCTGCAAAAACAGATCAACACAAACTATACTATCACAAACTAGGAACACCACAGGAAGAAGATCTAGTAATATTTGGAGCTACTGCTTCTCAAAAACATCGATATGTTAGTGGTTATTTAACAGAAGATGATCGTTATTTAGTAATCTCAGCTTCTACCTCTACGTCTGGAAACAAGCTTTTTATCCAAGATTTAACAAAGAAAAACAGCCCATTAACTTCTGTAATAAACAACTTTGATAGTGATACCTATGTCATAGATAATTTAGGAAGCAAGCTCTATTTAGTAACAAACCTAAATGCACCAAATCAAAAAATTATAACGGTAGATGCATCAAGCCCTAGTTCTAAAAACTGGAAAGATTTTATTGCTGAATCTGAGTTCGTTTTAAGCGCTTCTAGCGGTGGTGGATATTTCTTTACAGAATATATGGTAGATGCGGTTTCTAAAGTTCTGCAATATAATTTTGAGGGAGAGCTAATCCGTGAAATAAAATTACCTGGTATTGGAAATGTTGGTGGTTTTGGTGGGAAAAAAGATGCTAAAATTGATTACTTCTCTTTTACCAACTACAATACACCTTCTAGTATTTATAAATTTAATGTTAAAACTGGCGAATCTGAATTGTACTGGAGTCCTGAAATTGATTTCAATCCGGATGAATATATAAGCACACAAGTATTTTATGAGTCTAAAGACAAAACTCAAGTTCCGATGATTATTACCCACAAAAAAGGTGTAAAGTTAAACGGTAAAAATCCAACTATTTTGTATGGTTACGGAGGATTCAATATTAGCTTAAACCCAGGTTTTAGTATTGCCAATGCTGTTTGGATGGAACAAGGCGGGATATACGCTGTTCCTAATATTAGAGGTGGCGGAGAATACGGAAAAGAATGGCACAAAGCAGGAACGCAATTGCAAAAGCAAAATGTATTTGATGATTTTATTGCAGCGGCAGAATATCTCATTGAAAAAAACTATACCTCCTCAGATTTCTTAGCAATTAGAGGTGGTTCTAATGGTGGTTTATTAGTTGGAGCTACCATGACGCAAAGACCCAATCTAATGCGCGTAGCGTTGCCTGCTGTTGGAGTCTTAGATATGTTGCGCTACCATACATTTACCGCTGGGGCAGGTTGGTCTTATGATTACGGAACAGCTGAACAAAGCAAAGAAATGTTTGAGTATTTAAAAGGATACTCTCCTGTACACAATGTAACAAAAGGAACAGCTTATCCTGCTACACTCGTTACCACAGGAGATCATGACGACCGTGTGGTACCTGCACATAGTTTTAAATTTGCGGCAGAATTACAAGACAAGCAAGCTGGAACAAACCCTATATTAATTAGAATTGAAACCAACGCTGGGCATGGTGCGGGAACTCCTGTAGCAAAAACTATTGAGCAGTATGCTGATATTTTTGGATTTACTTTATATAACATGGGCTTTGATAAATTACCTAATCCTCCTAAAGCAAAAATTAAGGGTTAACCGACAGATTTTTCAGTATTTTTACACCACAAACTATTTCAAATAGTTTGTGGTTTTTTTATGCTAAAAGTATCCAATATATCATTTCAATACGCTCATGAAAAAGATGTTTTAAATAATATTTCTTTTTCTTTAGGGGCTGGGCAGCATTTGTGTATAATGGGCGAAAGTGGCACCGGAAAATCTACCTTACTAAAAGCGGTTTATGGTTTACTGGACTTAAAAAGCGGATCTATTTTCTGGAAAAACCAACAGGTATTAGGACCTGCTTTTCATCTCGTTCCTGGCATGGACTTCTTTAAATATGTGGCACAAGATTTTGATTTAATGCCCTATACCTCTGTTTCAGATAACATTGGAAAGTTCTTGTCTCGGTTTTATCCTGAAGAAAAAGAAAGTAGAACGAAAGAGTTATTGGAGGTTATTGAGATGACTGAATTTGCCAATGAAAAGGTAAAAACCTTAAGCGGTGGACAACAACAGCGAGTTGCAATTGCAAGGGCTTTAGCAAAAGAACCTGAACTTCTTTTGTTAGACGAGCCTTTCGGTCAAATAGATAATTTTAAAAAAAATTCCCTAAGGAGAAAACTCTTTACCTACCTTAAAAAGAAGCAAATTTCTTGTATTGTAGCAACGCACGACGGCAATGACGCGCTCTCTTTTGCAGACCACGTGATGGTAATAAAAAACCAGCAAATTATTGCTAGCGACTCCCCAAAAAACATATATGAAAACCCATCTGAACACTCTGTTGCGGCTTTGTTTGATGATGTAAATACGATCACTAATAAAGGAGTTTCTTTATTATTATATCCGCATCAAATTAAAATCGTGCAAAAATCTACCCACAAAGCTATCGTTCTAAAATCATACTTTAAAGGGTTTTATTGGTTAATTGAGGCGGAGTTTAACACTCAAATAATTTTTATTCAGCATTCTAAAGAGATGACATTAGGAAATCTTTTGAATATTGATTTCTTTCCTGTTCCAAAATAACACATCCCCTTCTTTTTTTCCCAACAATAATTGTCCAATTGGAGAGGAGGCTGAAATAGCAAAATAATTGATTTCTTTAACGGTTAACTTACCAGCAGAAATGCTTAAAAAATAATTTATTGAGGAGGTTTCTATAATAGTTCCGAGACTGCCAACAGTCTCCTTTTTTGAAGTAACAATTTTCGCTAAAATCTCCTTCATTTGTTGAATCGACATCAACTGTTGCCCTGCCTTTTCCATTTCTAACTGTAACATTGCCCTCCCTGTTTCGTGTTTGTCGCCTGCAGAACTTTTCGTTTCTGAACTCAATGCTTTTTGATGTGATGAAATGGTATTTTGAATAGTTTGTAAACGTATATTTACATGGTCTACACATTGTTGAAAAAGAGCTTCTTTTACATTCATTATTGCCTAGATGTATAACAATGAAAATACCCCATAATTTCCATGGTGTGAAATTGAGCATGATCTTGTTAATAAAATGTCTTTATGATAATAGTTAGGAACTCCATTTTTTGATTTTTTTTGTTCAATTTCTAAAGCAGACAATGCTGTTATATCTTCTAATTTATTTTTGATCATCGTGTCAATTCCTTGTGGCATCACTATTCTAGAATACGATTTTATTTCTTTCTCAAGGCTTGCTGTCGTAAAAATATAACTCTGAGCAACAATTGATGAAGTGTAAAATATTTGGTCTTTAAAAAAAACCAATCCTTGTTTTTCCGAAATGATTGTACATTCAAACTTTTTGGGGGCAAAAAAACGTATTTTATTTTGTTGTGTATAAACTTTATAGGCAGCCTCTTTCATGCTCCAAAACCTCCAAACTAAGACAAAAGAATTTATTGCGGCCAAAATGAGCTGCTGCTCATTGGCTGTAAATTGCTTTTCTAAAAAGCCTTTTCGCTGCCAATTACTTTCTGTTTTAGCAAGTGATAAATCTATGATGTCATTTCCAATCAAGAGTCAGCTAATTTAGTTTCAATAATATCCATTGCCGCTTTAACTGAAAGCATTTTTTCCATAGAATCGTTATCAATTTCAATGTCAAACTCATCTTCTACATCTAAAATAACATCGACTAAATTGGCGGAGTTAATTTTTAAATCATTGATAAAATCTGTTTCTTCAGAAAGGTTTTTAAAAGCTTCTTGATCTTGAACATATGGTTGTACTATTTTTTGCAATGAGATAATAAGTTCTTCTCTAGTCATTTATACTGTTTTTAATAATCGTTATTTTTTGTATGTATCGATGTTGTTATGTATTCAGTAAAACCTACTAAAAACTCTTTTTTAATATTTCTTAAAAATAATACATCCATTTACATCCCCAAAGCCAAAACTTGCTTTTGCGATGATATTTAGTTTTTGGGGAGTCATTTTAGTTGGAATTTTTTCTTTTGAAATCAACTTTAAAATATCAGGATGCACTTCTTCACAGTTTATATTCGGAAAAACAAATTGATGTTTTAACTGTAAAACTGTTGCTACATTTTCTATTGCTCCTGCCGCCGCAAGACAGTGTCCTACCATTGACTTTAAGGTGTTTATCACTGGAAACTCTTCTCCTTTTCTTCCCAGTGCTTTACTCCAGTTTTCTATTTCTAGAGGATCTTTAATCGTTGCTGTTAAATGTCCATTAATGGCATCAATATCTGCGCCTGTTATGTTCGCATCTTTCATTGCGTCCTCAATACATTTCTGAACGGCTTCTGAATTTGGAGCAGTCATTGTTCCTCCATTTCTTTGTCCCCCAGAATTGATGTTTCCTCCCAGAACCTCTGCATAAATAGTTGCTTTTCTTTCTAACGCGCTTTCTAACGATTCTAGAACCAAAGCCCCTGCACCACTTCCTGGCACAAACCCTGATGCTTCTGCACTCATTGGTTTCGATCCTTTTTCTGGTGTTTCATTGTGCTTATATGTCATTACCCTCATTGCGTCAAACCCTCCCCAAATATAAGCGCCATCATCACTACAACTCCCGACCAACATTCGTGAGGCTCTCCCTACTTGGATGCGCTCGAAACCCATTAATAATGCTTCAGTTCCTGTCGTACATGCAGATGAGTTTGTGGTGACTTGATTTCCCATTCCTAGAATTCCACCTAAATAAGCGCTAATTCCACTTGCCATCGTTTGAACGACAACAGTGCTTCCCAAGCGTTTTACTTTTTGATCGTCTAGTTTATAAATTGCTTCCCTAAATTTTTCTATTCCTGATGTTCCTGTTCCAAACACCATTCCTGAATCGTAGTCAATCGGTGAGTTTTTATCAATTACAAACCCTGCGTCTTTCCAAGCGTCCATTCCTGCAATGCATCCATATAAAATTCCAGCACTATCAAATCCACGTAATTGTAATGGCGTTAAATAGTGGTTTTTCAATTCTTCAGAAACAGCTGGAATTCCACCAATACAACAAGAAAATTTTAAGTCTTGCAATTTTTGATGAAATGTAATTCCAGACTTTCCTTGTTGTATAGCCTCTAAGAAGTTATCTAGCCCAATGGCATTTGGTGCAACAACCCCCATTCCAGTAATAACCACTCTATGTTTCATCACTCATTGGTTTTAGCATTCCCGAAATAGTTCCTCTGCAAACCAACTCGTTTTTCTCATTAAACAACTGCACCTTGCATTTTAGTTTATTGAATCTGAAATATATTTTTTCTGAAACTACCTTTACTCGTTCTTTGGGGCGAACAGGTAAAAAAAAGTCTACCTCACTGGAGGTAAGTGCAATTTGTGGTTTATTTGTTTCTGAAAAACCCTCTTTTAACAGATAAATACCTAAACAAACTACTCCTATTTGTGCCATGACTTCCGTTAAAATAACTCCAGGAGTTATTGGATTGTCTTTAAAATGACCTCGATAGAAATAGTCATCTTCTTTAAAGGTATAAAACCCCTCAACGCCTTTTTCTGAGAGAGAAGTTAATTCCTCTACAAACAAAAAAGGTGCTTGGTAGGGTAAAAGTTGTATGATGGTCTCTGTTTTCAATTAATAAAAAATCTATCTTAAGTTTGTTAATTTTTCCTTTTCTTTCAACATTTATAAAACTTCGATATTGGATAATCTTTGTTAGCTAATGTGCTCTCCTCCGTCTACAGGAATAATAGTTCCATTAATCCAAGCAGCTTCATCTTTGGATAATAAATATACAACGTTAGCAACATCTTCTGGCAGTGTTAATCTGTCAAAGGGGTTGCGAAGTAAAGAGTGTTTTTTTATTTCATCACTTCCTGGAATCATTCTTAAAGATGAGGTGTCTGTAACTCCCGCTTGAATACAGTTTGCTCTAATTCCAAAGGCAGCAAATTCTAATGCAATATTTCTTGTAATAGCCTCTAGTGTTACTTTTGCCGCAGAGACAGCTGCATAATTTCTCCATGCTTTACTATTCCCTTCACTTGTAAAACTAACAACTCGTGCATCCTCTGAAAATAGTTTTGCTTCAAAAACAACTTTTACCCAATCATACAAACTAATCCCCATTGCTTGTATTGTTAATTGAAAATCGTCTGATTGTAATGTGGGTGTTGCATCAGAAATCATGGGTTTTAAATTTCCTTTAGCAACACTATGTACCATCGTTTTTATTTTACCCCCCTCTAGTTCTTCTTCTAGATCCTCTATTAATGCTGCCCTCTTTTCTGAGTGAAAAGCATCCGTATTATAACTAATAAAATGGACTCCTTCTTGGGTAATTTCATTAAACTCTTTCTCTATTTGACCTTGCTGTGATCTAGAGTTTCTATGAACAATACAAATATTCATTCCGTGTTTGGCTAACTTTTT
>MDTF01017140.1_pt1 | contig 15888 bp, 15 predicted proteins | sample 811191 | NCBI WGS metagenome assembly MDTF01 (sample SAMN05326649, study PRJNA326480) | marine metagenome | isolation source: seawater | place: Southern Ocean | collected 2011 | reverse complement strand
TTTAGGTGAATATAATTTTAACTTAGATAATAAAATAATTTATGGATCAGATATAGAATTTTTTAAAGGAAAATTTCCAACAGATCCAGGGCTTGTAAAAACAACAGATGAAGAAATTCACTCTCAGTATGTAGATTATCAGTTTAGACCATATGAAAATATTTATGCAACTATTGGAGGTAGAAACGATATACACACTACTGCTGGAGATGAACAATCATACAGAATTACAGGAGCTTATGATTTAGGTCGTAATAGCAAGATTAGATCATCTTATGGAACTGGTTTTTTATTTCCAGCTTTATATGAATCTGGTCAGTATGGATGGTCAAATCAAGTTGTGGATAGGATAAATGCAGAAAAGACTACAAGTTTTGATATCGGCTATGAAACTTATTTTAATACTCTAGATCTAGGTTTTAATATTACTTACTTTGATATTCTTGTTGAAGATCCAATAATGGGATCAAACATTACTAGTTTTCAAGATAATGTACCCGGTGCAGAAAATAAAAGTAAAGGTATTGAGTTAGCAACAAACTGGACTGATAATAAAAAATTAAATATTGGGTTTAATTACACTCTAACAAAATCTTATTCAGGTATGGATTGTGATAAACCAAAAAAAGATGCTTATGGATATACATCTTGTCTTGATTTAAATAATGGACCTATTGACAGTGCAATGGTTCGTGTGCCCTTACATGCTATCAGTTCAAAAATTAATTATCAATTTAACAAAAATCTAAATAGTTCTTTATTATTAACGTATAAAGGACGAACTAGAGATTATGGTGGAACAGATTATAGTTTTAAAGATCAAATTCTTGATGAATATTTATTACTGGATTTAGCAAGCTCTTATAAGCTTAGTAGAAATTATAAGCTAGATTTCTCACTTAAGAATCTTCTTGATAAAGATTATGAAAATTCATTAGATTATTCTGGAACACCTAGAACATTAAATATTGGTTTAAACAAAAGTTTTTAATGGTCAAATCACCTTGTTTAAATATTTGTGAAATAGATAAAGACAGTGGTCTTTGCAATGGTTGCAAACGCACCATAAAAGAAATAGCTAATTGGTCAAATTTAAGTGATGAGAAGAGAGGAAAAATCTTAAGTGATGCAATGAGAAGAGAGGAAAAATCTTATTAAAAATTAGATTTTTTATACTGTGAAAGATTATTTTTATCTATTTTCATGATTAAAATTAATCATAATCGGTAATGACAAAAATTAACTCAAATTATATTTTTATTTTTTTTTCTTTAATCTTGTAGACTGTTTCAATAATGCTCGAAAAAATAAAAGTTGCTATTAAACTATAAGCAAAAAACGGCACTGCAAGAGTGTAACAAGTTAAAAGACCATTTATGGTATATCCATAATTTCCAATAGACCATACACCAAAATTAGTAACTATAAAGAATATGCAAGCACCTATTAAAGCACCTGAAATTCTAGATATTATATTTTTAATAAAATGTTTAGATAAAAATCCAATGAATATTACCGCACCCCAAGTAAACAAAGTTGTTTCATGAAAACCTATAAATAGATCTGTGATTGCAAAACTTAAAATTAAAGCAGGAAGATATCTAATCCCAAATAGAACTGGAATATAAAAACTTAAAGCAAGTAAACTTGTAAAATTTGGCGGGTGAGGAATGAAACGGCTTGCGGCTAAAGCCACAAATATTCCTACTGATATTTTTATGTAATTCATTAATAGATTTATAACCAATAAATTAATAATTGCAATGCTACAATTAATAGTTTTTTCTTAATCAATTTATTATTTAATTTTCTAATAATATTTCTTACTTTTTTTTTAGACCATTATCACTAACACTTAAATTAATATTATTTATTTTTAGAATAACTAAGAAATTATTTTTATACTTTGTAAAACCATAATTGTCATAGATTTCTACATTTAAACATATATTGGCCAGCAGGTTTCTTGTTTAAAGGTTTTTTACTACTATCTTTTCAATTAATGTTTAAAAATATTAAAACAATATTAGTGTGCTTGCTCTGGTTAATTTTTGTCCCATTGGCGTATAGTGTTAAGATTTTAACTTATTTGATTTCTAAACTTAAATATTTTTTTGTTATAAATAACAACAAAATCAAAAATTCTTAATATTCTCTATTTTTCATAAAAATATTTATACTTAATTCTTTGTCAATCTAAGTAAAAAGCTAGCGGGAGTTAGTAGGACCTTATTGGAGTATTAGGAGCGTTGGTTTTAACAACCAATATTGCATTTAATTGTTTCTCCAGTGTTTACTTATCTTTTGAATCATTGTCATTTCATTTTACGACATTTTTATAAAACATGTGCTATTCATTTGCAGATTATAATTATTTTTAATCAACATTTTTAATTGTAAAGATAAGATAAAGGTCGGTGGGGGTTATGGATAGATAACTCTAAAAAGGGGAAGAGGAATTATTATAATACCTCCTTGTTTAACAAAATTTTGATATTTTTTTAATATAGTTTCCTGATGTTGCCAGGCTAAAATAACTATGTATTTAATATTTTCCCTAATTAAGTATGAATTGTCATATACTGGAATTTGAAAACCAGGAGAGTAAGTTTTGTGTTTTTTTGGATTATCATCAATTAAAACATCAATGTATTCCCTTAATTCATAGTGGTAAAAAAGTGTTGTCGTACTATGACTGGCACCTAGGCCAACAATTTTATTACCTTCTTTTTTAATTTGTTTTAACTCGGATATTAGTTTATTTTTTTCTTTTTTAATATTTGTGATCATATGATCAAAAATATTATTTGAATTATAATTTTTTTCTAATTCGATTTTAATGAGATTTTGTATTTCTTTTGATTTTTTGTTTTTGTCATTTTTTTTTTTAATAGTAACTCTTAATGAACTTCCTTTATGATTAAAAATTTTTGCATCTATTATTTCTAAATCAAATTTTTTAAACAAAACTTCTAAACTATGAATTGTAAAATATGAGAAATGTTCGTGATAAATATAGTCAAACATATTTTTTTCAAACTGCAATGGATGATATCCAGTTTGGATAATAAAAACACCATCTTCTCTCATAATTTTTTTTACACCTATAATAAAATCTTTAATATCATCAATATTTGCAAACATATAATTTGCAGTAATTACATTTGCATGACCATAATTTGATATAATTTCATCTGCTACTTTCGATGAAAAAAAATCATTTATAGTAGTAAGCCCTTTTTTATTTGCTATTTTTGAAATTTCTTTTGCGGGCTCAACACCTAAAGTTTTCATTTTTTTTTCTTTAAATGCACTAAGCATAGAGCCATCATTACTCCCTAAATCTATTATTAAAGAGTTTTTTTTAATATCATAAGTATTTATAATTTCATTTGCATAATCCTGAAAATGCTTTGTTAACCCAACAGTTATTGCACTTTCATAAATATAAGATTCATAACTAATGTCAGCAGAAATAGTATGAGTTAGAAAAACATACGAACAATCCTGACACATCGCAACTTCTAAAGGAAAGGTATTTTGTGTTTTTTTTTCTTTTAAAAATTGATCTTCCAGAGGAGTATCTTTAAGTTTTAATACTGTTTTAAAGTTTTTAGCTTCACAAACTCTACAATGATTTAAAATTTTAGGTGAGGTCAATTTTTTTTCAATTGAATAGATTTTTTCATTATAGAACTTTTTCGATGTAATCATCTGTATTAGGAAAAATAGAAACAATTATTCCACCATTAAGTTGAAATTGATTTAATTTTTTTTTAATTTTTTTATGATGGTGAGGATTTGCCCCTAAAAGACAAAGTTTTGCAACACTAGTATTAAGATAAGAGTTTTTTTTAATAGGAATACCTCCGTTGGGTAGGAATAAACCAGCTTTATTAATATTATCGTCTATAGCAAAACTAATTAAGTCTCTTATCTCAATTAAAGATATAAAAGCTATAGATAAATGGCCGGCACCTAAAATACATATTGGACCTTTTTCTAAACTAAATATTTTTAATTTTTTTTGAATATTGGTCTTTCTTTCATTAAATACTTTCATAAAATTATTGTATATTAAGAGATCTTCACGACATGCAACATCATGATTTTTTGTAATTTGTTTCTTACCATTCTTAACGATTGCAACCATACAATTTTCAAGTGGATATTTCCAATTTTTCCAAAAAACAATCTCCATTTGGTTTAAGTTTAAACATCTACGAAATGAACTTTCAAAAAAATAAGAGGTATGCTCTTCCCAAATAGTTGTACAGTCACCAGTTTTAAAAGCAGGTTCACAATCTGGAAGCTCAAAAACAATTAAACCATTTTCATTAATCAATAATTTTAGAGAGTTAATGAATTCATTAATATTATAAGCATGTTCTATTACATGTCTAACTATTAAAATATCAGCCTTACCCTTTTTATTAGAAATAGAATTAGCTATATTTTCTTTAAAGGCAGATTGAAATGTTTCTATGTTTGACAGAGGGTCATTGATCTTAAGGTCTTTTTTTGGATCAATACGCCATTGGTTTTTATAACCTAATTTATAAAGTCTATTAAGAGTACTATCATCTTTAAAACTATATGCTCCAATAGTAATATTTTTGTTTTTATTTAAATTTTTTATTATAGAGCACAATTCATCTAAATGTTCTTCCGGTTCAAAACAAGTAATCCAATCATATTTTGGTTTTACTTCTTCAACTGGCCATGGTTTTAATATTTGGGGACAACCAATATCTTTATTCCAAAAGAGTTTTAAAGGAAAATAAGGTGCTTTAGTTGAAATTGTTTTTTGAAATCTATTAGATACAGGTTGCTCTTCAAAATTAATAATAGTATTTTTTAATTTATTCATTGTTTTTTATTTTTTAGTTCTTCACATAAATTATTTAACCCAGTTTTTAAGTCAGTGTATTTGAAATTTGGAAAGGTGTGTTTATGCAAGCTATTAGAAAAATTATGGTCTACCTTTTCTTTACTTCTTTTTTTTTGAATTATTTTAACATTAGTTCCTAAAATTTTATTTAATTCATGAATTATTTCCATATATGAATAACTTTTTCCACTTACATTATTAAAAGTTCCTACGGCTTTTTTATTTAATATTTCTTTACACAAATATGCAAGATCATCTACCCAAATAAATTCTCTTTTTTCTGAACCGTCTCCCCAAACCTCTATATCTTCTCCCTTAATAGCTTTGTCTGCAAATTGTGTTGGACCATATCCAAGTGAAGTATCATTTCCACCATAAATAAGTGGAGGTCTTAAACATAAAAGAGGGATATTTAAATCTTCACAAACTTTTTTTACAACATTTTCGCTATTAAATTTTGATATCGCATAATATGACCTAAGATTTATAGGAGTATTTTCTGATATCAAATTTTTAAATTGAATATCTTCTCCATATACTGAGGCAGAACTTATATAAATTAAATGTCTTGGTGGTTTTAAGATTAAGGATTTTATAAAGTTTTGCAAAATTATTTCATTTTTTTTCCAATTATCGAAATTGTCTCCATATTGTTTTTTAATTCCAATACACATTATAACGTCCGCATTTCTTGATAAAATATTTTTTAGATGTTCAGGGCTATTTTCAGATAGAAAATTAATTTGATCTCTACTAATTTTAATAAGATCTTTTTCAAAATTACTAAATATTTTAGAAATGCTTTTTCCTATAAAGCCTGTATGTCCTAAAATAATTTTTGTCATTCAAATTTACAGTTTTTACTTATAGAAAATATATTATTTTTATAATTCATTTTAATACAGATTAAAATCGCTCATTTCATTAAATTTAGCGATGAACAACATCTTGATATCTCTAAAATAAAAAAACTATTTTGAATCATGCTATTTTGATTTAGTTTATATAGAGAATGTTAAGCACTTTACAGTAGCAAAATATTTTGGTGACGTGTCAATTGGTTTAATATGTTCAATAAATGAACACTAATTTATCTAAGTAATTTTTCTTAGTAAATATAAAAAAGTCAAGTTTGACATATAAACAATAAATGATAAAAGTGACTTTAAATTTACAACATATGGCTACAAAAATATATTTTTCTGATTTAACACATATGGGACAAATAGTTGCGGCGAATACTATACCCTTGGGGATTGCTTACGTTGCAACCTATGCAAAAGAAAACATTAAAGATGATATTGATGTTGAAATCTTTAAATACCCAGATGATCTAAGTAATTATTTAGATAAAGATATTCCTCAATTAGCTTGCTTTTCAAATTTTTCTTGGAATATAAAATTAAGCCATGAGTTTGCAAAAAGAATTAAAGAATTTTCCCCTAATACTATAACCGTTTTTGGTGGTCCTAACTTTCCTGATAAAGCTGAGGAACAACAAGAGTTTTTAAAACAATACCCGGCTATTGACTTCTATCTCGAATATGAAGGTGAAAAATGTTTTGTAGAACTTTATAACGAACTGAAGAAGCTTAATTTTGATAAAGAAAAATTTATTAAAACAAAACCATTAGTTCATAATATTAGATATTTAGATGGTGATAAAATTATTAGGGGAGCATTGGGTGATAAATTTTTACATCTAGAGGCGCTTCCCTCACCTTATTTGACGGGTATGTTAGATAAATTTTTTGATGACACATTAATTCCTATGATGCAATCAACAAGAGGCTGTCCTTTTACATGTACTTTTTGCTGGGAAGGAGGTTCTTATTTTACCAAAACTCCAAGATATACACAAGACAGAATAGTTGCGGAACTTAATTACATTGCAGAGAGGGTAAAAACAAAAGATTTACAGATAACAGATGCAAACTTTGGAATGTTTCCAAAAGATATAGATACAGCTAAATCGATTAAAGATATCCAAAACAAATTTAATGGATATCCAGAAACCGTCTTAACAGCAACTGCTAAAACTGGAAAAGAACGTACTCTAGAAATTGTTAAGATTTTAGGCACAAGTCTACCAGCTACAGCTGCAGTACAATCTACCGATGCAGAGGTATTAACAAACATTAAAAGAAAAAATGTATCACAAGATGTATTAGTGGATTTTTCAAAAGGTATTGAAAAAGAAGGAGGCCAGAGTGAAGCAGAAATAATTTTATGTATTGAAGGGGATACAAAAGAAAAGCATATTAAAACAGTGACTGATATGCTTGATGCCAATATGAAATTTATTCGTTTGTATCAATTCATGATGTTACCTGGCACTCAGTCAACAACTAAAGAAACAAGAGAAAAATGGCAATATACCACTAGATACAGAGTTTTACCAAGATGCTTTGGAACTTATAGATTTAGAGATCATAAATTTCCAATAGCTGAGATTGAGGAAATTTGTGTTGCACATAAGACTATGCCTTATGAAGATTATCAAGCCTGTAGAAGTTTTGATTTAACTGTAGAAATATTTAATAACGATTCTATTTTAGCTGATTTAATGAATTTTTTAAGATTAAATAATATTAAGCGTTCAGAGTTGATACTAAAAATACATGAGCTGAGTTTAAAGCACAAAACTTTTAGTAAATTTTATGATGAATTTAATAAAGAGGAAAAAGATAACCTTACTGATAATCCTGATGTTTTAGAGGACTTTGCTAAAAAACCAGGAATAATTGAACAATACATAGATGGAACCTATGGAACTAATGAATTATATAAATTCAGAGCTATTGCTGTATTTCATCATATCAAAGAGTTGCACGAAATAGCATACGAAGCTGCGAAATATATATTGAATAAAAACAATATGTTTAATGAAAAAGTTCAAAATTACTTAGAAGAATTATTTGATTTTAGTATTCTCAGAAAAAGTGATTGTTTAAATACAAACTTAAAAAGAAATCAAATTTTTCATTATGATTTTAAAAAATTATGGGATAATAATTTTGATATGGACCCATTTGATGTTCATATTCCAAAAGGCATTGATATATCAATGAGTCACTCAGACAATCAAATAGGATTAATAAGAACCTATGAAACACAATATGGGACTTCTTTAATTGGACTTGGTCGTATTTTATTAAGAGCAAATATGGATAGATTGTATTTATCTGTTAATTAATTTTGTATATTGTAAGAATAGTTATTGTGATTTTATTCAATAACTTAATGATACCACTTCTCACCATCAATTAAATAGAGCTTATTTATTATTTATAAGAATTCAGAACTTTTATTACATTAGATATTTCTTTTTTATTATAACCCGGTCCAGATGGAAGTCTAACTAGATGTTTTGATAAATAATTTGAGTTTATAAAATTAGATGATGTTTTTTTCTTTACGATTTTAGTTTCATTAATAGATCTAATACCAAAATGAATTTGTATACTATTTTTTTTACAATAATTGTAAAATTTGACTCTATCTTTAACGAATACTGACACATATATTGACGGAAAATCATTTTTACTAATGTTAAGCATCGTGATATTTTTGTTACCTAATTTTTTTTTATACATTTCGAAAATATCTCTTACTTTTTTTAAGATATGATTTTTATGCCTCAAATTTATTAAACCAATAAAAGAATGTAAATCACTTGGTTTAAGGTTTAATCCTGGTCTATTTGCCAGTTCTAATTTTGCATTTTCAGGTTCTGCATTTACGCCATTATTTCTTATGGAGATAAGTTTTTCTGCTAAATCATTAGAATTTGTTACACAAAAACCTCCATAAACCATATTAATCATTTTGGTAATGCTTAAAGAAAAACAGCCTATTTCAAAATTAGTTCCTGTAAATTTTTTATTTTCACTTTTTACAAGAAATGATTGAGCAGCATCTTCTATTACTTTAAATTTATATTTTTTTTTAAGTGTATTAAATTCTTTATTAAAAATAGGTTCACCACTCATATGAACTAAAATAACGATATTTGGTTTAATTTTCTTAATTAAATTATTTAATTTTATAAAATTAATTTTTTGTGAATGAAACATAGTATCAACTAAATATACGTCGGCACCACAGATTAAAGAAGGATTTATAGTAGCAATCCATGTCATGTCAGTACAAATAACTTTTGTTTTACATTTAGTTCCAAGAGCTAATGTCGCCAACATCAATGCGCTAGTACCACTTGTTGTTAATACCACATGTTTAACACTTAGTATTTTTTTTAATTTTTTTTCTAATTCAGCAGAATAAATGTTCATGGTATTTTTATTTTTTTTTAAAAAGCCTGGTAATTTTTTTGTAAGATCAGAATTAATATCTAGTGGCTTAAACCAAGGATATTTCATCTTTATACTTTTTCTATTTTTATTATTCATAAACTAAATTATTTCAGTTTAACTATTCTTTTCAATTTTAATAAATATTTTTTAACTTCTTTATTGTTTTTTTCATCAGGTGCCCATTTAGCATAAATAGTTTTATTCTTTTCAAAAGGTCCACTCGTTACCTCATGAAAAAGAACATTTTTTTCCACTAATACTGTATGAAAAAATGATTTAAAAATTTTGTAATAAAATATCTTGCCAGATTTATAGTCTCCCATTTTAATAATTTTTGTTGGTTTACCATTGTTATCAAAAAAAATTACAGTTGCCTTACCACTAATTAAATGAAAAGATTCTAACTTATTAATATGTCTATGAGGTCTCACATAGGCATCTTTTTTATGAAAAATAAACATTTCATGAATTATATCTTTATTTGAAGTATGTGAGCAAACCCTACTTTTTAAATTAACTAGATTTTTATTTTTTTTAATAAATTTTAATTTATTTTTTGATAAAGATAAAAACTTATCTATTTTTTTTGGAAAATAAACAGATGTACTTTTAGAAAATTTACTCCAATTTTTCATAGCTATTTAAAATATATAAATTCATAATCACCTTTATAACCAAAGTAATTATAAATCCATATCCATTCTTTTTTTTCAAAAAAAGACTCACAAGTTAAAGCCCAGCATTGTAAATTAAACAATTCTTTTTCATTTCTATAACTTTCAAGCATAACATAAGATTTTTTACCAACTCTTTGAATTTCATTTAAAGCTTTTTTGATTTCAAATATTTTTAAATTATGTAAGCATCCTAGAGAAATAACTAAATCAAATTGCTTATTTTTAAATGGATATTTATTTTGAGCTTTATGAGCAAATAAAAATTTTTTTATTTCTTTTTTTGATGATCTTAAGCTGTATTTTGAAATATCGAATCCACAAATTTTTATATTAGGTAATAATTTTTTAATTTCATATAATAAAAAAGCTTTTCCACATCCAACATCAAGAATACTAGATTTATTATTTAGCTTATAATTTTTTATTAATGATTTAGCGACGCTAGTCCATCGGCCTGGAATATATTTATAACCGCCATAACCAAACCTTCTTTTTCCATCCCAATATTCTTCATCATACTTTTTAGAAACTTTCATACAGTAAACTTTATTATCTACCATTCTTGAAATATAATCTCTTTTGGTTGAGTTATGTAATTTTGATATAAAATTTTTTATTTTACACATATATCTTTTTCACTCGGACATTTAATTAAGTTTTTTTTTATTAACCATATCATTTCAACCCTATAAGCATCTTCTTTACTAGAAATTTTAAAACCTTCATTGGCAAAATATAATATTTTTTTATGTTTAATAAATTTTGAAAAAATATTATTTCTCTTTAAATTATTTTCTGGAAGTTGAAAAATGCTATACGCAACTACTCCATGTAAATCTTTAATTTCTTCTAATATTTGATCAAATATTAGGTTAGAATTATTCATAGAATATTCTGTTGAACTTAACATATAATGTAGTCCCATACCCTGACAGTACTGTCTAATAACAATGTTTTGAATATGTTGTGGCACTCTTTCTCCCATAAATTCTCTACTAAAATTATATCCTCTCACTTTTTTCATTTTATTTTTGGTAGATCATAGCGCATAGCAATTTCAGATATCTTTTTCATCGTAATTGGCTCAAAAAACTCACCAATTTTTTTATCTCTATATGGGGTAAAAATTCCTTTAAACCTGCAGTTAAAAGACCAACGGGTTTCTTTTTCATTATTAACTCTGTTGCCATGAGGTAAAGTTTGATTGAATAAAAGAATCTGACCATATTTAATATTAATCCAATTAATATCTTTTTTAATTGATTGATATAATTTTTCACTCGAATTTTTTTTATTTTTATAAATTATAGAATTTACTTTACTTAGTCTGGAAGGATCTAAAATATACATTGATTTTGTTTTGTAACAATCAACTATAGGTAACCAAACAACTATTTCAAAAGCAGAGTCTCCTGACCAAACATCAGAATGAACTGGTAATAAAGAACTTTTGTCACGAGGTAATTGAATGCTTAAATTTACTCTAGTCTGCATTGCTAGCTCATTACCTACTAAAATATCTAAAAATGGTTTAGAAATTAAATAATATAATTCTTTTAGTTTTTTATTTTTATTTAAATCTTTAATGACATCCAATCTTATAGAATTTAGATCTTTTTTATTAATTTTATTATGAAAAAAATCTAGCAGATTATTAGATTCAATTTTTTTTTTTAATTTAACTTTTTTTTTAATTGAATTTACTAATATTTTTTTTATATTTTCTAGTGATTTAACATCAGAAACATCTTGAATTATATATCCATTTTTTTCAAAATTTTTAGATATTTTTTTTTCAGTTTGACTTGCAAAATTTAACATTTAACTATAATTATTTTACCAATTTTTCCCTATAATTTTGTCATTTTTTAAGCTTATAAAAGTAGGTCCAACCTTCTTATAACACTTATTAATAACTTTTTCTGTTTCTAGACTACTTTTAGGAAAAAATGATTTTATATTTTTAAATAATTTCATAAGTTTTTTTGCATTTAATTCTGAATGACTTGGGCCTAATGATGGATAATCTGCGAATCCGACTAATTTAACATCTGCTTTTTGCTGGTCCACATCAAGTTTTATTTGTTCAAAAGGTCTTTCTATTAAAAAAGGTGTAATAGTATAAACCCATGGTTTTAGGCCCTCTAAAGCTAATCCCGAAGCAAAACTTATTAAACTTTGCTCACAAATACCAAGATTAATAAAACGTTTTGGATGATTTTTTCTAAAATCATCAAAAATTCCATAACCAATATCGCCAACAAGTAAAATTATTTTTTTATCTTTCTTAGCTAAATTATTTATTATTTTACCAAATTTTCTTCTCATTTATTTAAGACCAAGATGTTTTTTTCCAATTTCTATTTCATAACCCTGTAGTTTTCTTGCATGCCAGACAGGATCATTTTCGAATTTTTTTATACCTTTTCCTTTTATGGTGTGTACAATTATTGCTAGTGGTTTTTTGGATTTATTTTTTTTTTTAATTGATGAAATAAGTGATGAAAAAGAATGTCCATTTTTTACTTCTCTACAATTCCAATTGAATGACTTAAATTTTAATGATAAGTTGTCCAATGGCAAAGCATCACTTATTCTAGATAAAGCTTGAATTTTATTATAATCTACTAGAACTATTAAGTTATCTAATTTATGTTTTGCTGCAATAAGTAATGATTCCCAAGTAGTTCCTTCTTGGCACTCACCATCGCTTATAATCACATATACATTTCCACTTTCTTTTTTTTGTTTTTTAGCAAAAGCCATTCCGGTTGCTATTGGAAGGCCATGACCTAAGCTACCTGTTGTACAATGGATACCATTTTCTGGGTCTATTTCTAAATGTGTTGTTAGCTTTGTTTTTAAACCTTTCTCTCTTAATAATATGCACAATGGAAATGAAGAATGTGACTTACTTAAAATAAATTTATCATTTTTTTTTATAAAAATTTCAAATAAAGTAATGAGCATTTCTATCATTGAAAAACTGCCACCCAAATGTGCTTCACCTTTTTTTATAAATGCTAAGAAAGTAGATTTTCTGAGATCTGAAGCTTTTTTAATTAATTTTGTATATTGCATAAATCTATTTTAAATTAATTGATTGCATTCTTTTAATATTAAAAAAAAACTCATCGTTAAAAGTATTTAGTAGATCTTTTTTTTCAAAAGCATTCTTTAAATCTAATACAGCATCTTTTATTGTATACTTTGTCTCAAAACCTAACATCTCTTTAATTTTTTCTGAACTAACATGGTATGATCTATTATCATCAGATTTTGTATTAACTATATTAATATCATTCCCAATAACTTTTTTTACATCTTCAGCTAATTCATTAATTGATTGATTTCTAAAACCAACATTAAAAATTTGTCCATTTATTTTTTTAGTAGGAGCTGTCAATATTGCTAAGTAAGAATCTATCATATCTTCTATATGAACATTAGGTCTAAGTTGATCGCCTCCAAATACTTTAATCTCCCTATTATGAAAGGCATGATTTGTAAGAATATTAACAACTAAGTCCAGCCTTTGTCTTTTTGCATAACCACAAACAGTTGATGGCCTAATTGTTGTTGTGATAAAATTTTCGGATTTATAACTATTTAAAATTTTTTCACACCCTCCTTTAAACTTAGAATAATCCGTAAGTGGTTCAAGCTTCATGTCTTCTGTAACATTTTTTTCTTTTTTAATTCCATATACCGATGAAGAGGAAGCGTATATGAATCTATTAACATTGCTTTCTACACTAACTTTCACTAAAGGTTCAAATGCATCGTAATTTATGGACTTCCCTAAGGTAGGGTTTAACTCGTAGCTAGGATCATTTGATATACATGCTAAATGAATTACCGAATCATGACCAGGAACAATCCTCTCTAATAAGCTTTTGTTTCTAATATCACCTTTCACTTTTTTTAATTTTTCATGATTATTTAATACATTTTCACCATAAATCATTAAATCAAGAACTGTAACCTCATAACCTAATTTTAATAATTTAGGTACTAACTTTGAGCCAACATAACCTGCTCCTCCTGTAATAAAAATCTTCTTCATTCTAAAATATAAATAATTTTTTTTATCTATTATTGGTTTTTTAAATTAAGTGTTGTAGCGTTTTTAATATTAAATTTGGCGATATAGTTACACTATTTCCTATGAATTGTACATTATGTGAAGCCGCTAAGGATGATAAAAATAGTGATAATTCTGGATCATTAGTTCTTTTTAATAATATAGCAAATACTGCCATCAATGTATCTCCGGTACCAATTTTATCTACCACCTTAGTAGCATAGGCTGCAGAATTCATAATTTTATTTTTTTTGACATCAAACAGTGTTGATCCTCCAGCTCCTCTTGTCACAACAATAAAATTTGTTTTAATTATTTTACTGAGCTTCTTTATTAATAAATCAATTTTAGTATATTTATCTCTCATTTCATGTCGAAGTTCACCTTCGTTAATGATTGTACAAGTTGTTTTTTTGAACAAATTGAGATTGTGATGAAATATATTGGCTGCATTAATTTGGGAATTGACAACTAGAAATTTTGATTTTTTTGATATTAGACTTGCTATATCCTCTGTAATTAGCCCATGGCCGTAATCAGCAACAACTACCACATCAAATTTTTGAAGGTTTTTATTTAAGATTTTTTTTAATTTTTTTTTATGAGAACTATTCATTAAGCTGTCATCAAAGTTATAAAATCCCACAATTTTGTTTCCTGAATTTTCATCTATATACTTTTCTTTCACAATGGTGGGGACATCTTTAATATATACAAATTCTTTCATAATATTCTTTTGTAAATTTTTATTTACAAATTTTTCATAGTTATTTTTTTTTCCTAAAGATGAAATAAACTTAACTTTTTTACAATACTGAGATATATTATTTGCTATTGCACCTGCACCGCCCATATAAACAGCGCTTAAATTTTTTTTAAACATCATAATAGGATCTTTTCCAGATTTTCCTAAAGGTTCACAATCTATATATTTATCAATAATTAATTCACCAATTACTAATACCTTTAGTTTTTTTAATTCGTCAAATTTAGAATTAATTGACGAAAAACTATGTTTTTTTTTTATATTTTGTATCTCATTAAGTTGTTGATTGTTGAGTAGAAGCCTATGGTCATTTAATATCTTACTTGAACTAAAGGTGATGTCGTCAGTATAGACAATTTTCCCTTTATTTTTTTTTACTGCATTAATTTCTTCCTTAATTTTTTTTGTAATATCTTGATTAAGATTTTGATATTCTTTTCCTTTGCAATAATAATCTGGTTTTAATAATTTTATGGCATCTACAGCAGAGAATGAGTTAACCTCAGAAACAAAATCAATGAAATCAAGTTTTGCAAGAAATTTTTTTCTTATATCTTGATTAAAATAGGGTCTATTGGGTCCTTTATTTATAAATTTATCAGTTGTGGTTGTAACAATTAAAATATCACCTAATTTTTTTGAGCTTTGAAAATGAGCAATATGACCATAATGAACTACATCAAATACACCATGGCACAGCACTATTTTTTGTCCAAGTTTTTTTTTCTTTTTAACAATGTTTGATAATATATTGAGGCTATGTATTTTATTTTTCATGTTAAATTAAATCTTATTGTATAAAATCCAGATTATTTTTAAGAAAATTTGATGAAAATTTAGCGCCATGTTCTTTTTTGACATCATAAGTTACCTTCAGTTGACTTAATAGCCTGTGAGTAGGATTTTCAGGTTCGAGTATAATTAATTTTTTCATATTATCCTCAAAAATATGCCAGAATTTTTTCTGTAGCAATAGGTCTTCTTCTGTCTCTTTCCAACTGCCAGATATTCGTTCATCCATTTCAGTGACAAGGTCTTTAATTTCTTCAGGGGTATTTTCTTGAAGTTCAACATTATTGTTTTGATAGTCTGCTGAATGATGACCGAAAGCAACATTAGAAGAAAAAATTTCAGAAATAGTTAGTTTTTTTTTAGTT
>MDTF01013605.1_pt1 | contig 15901 bp, 13 predicted proteins | sample 811191 | NCBI WGS metagenome assembly MDTF01 (sample SAMN05326649, study PRJNA326480) | marine metagenome | isolation source: seawater | place: Southern Ocean | collected 2011 | reverse complement strand
TCCGGGATGGTTGGCTGCATACAGGTGATTTGGGTGCTATGGACGATTTCGACTACCTGACGCTCAAGGATCGATCAAAGGACCTAATCATTTCCGGTGGTAGCAACATCTACCCACGTGAAATCGAAGAAATTCTTCTGAGGCGACCAGAAATTGAAGAATGTGCGGTTATCGGTGTTCCGGAAATCGAGTGGGGCGAAATAGTGTTAGCGTTCTTAGTTTTGCGTCCCGGAGGTTCCTTCGATAGATCCGGTTTGGAAGAACTTTTATTGCAAAACCTCGCACGCTTTAAAAGGCCACGCGCGTATAAAGTTGTAAACGAACTCCCCAAAAATAACTACGGCAAGATCTTGAAGACGGATCTGAGGGAGTGGGCAGCTTCGGGAGTTGTCGAATGATGATCCGAAACGTGTCTATATCAGGCATTGGCAGTACTGAATTCGGCAAATTACGCGATCGGACGATTGGGCAACTGGCAGTTGATGCCGCCGAAGTCGCTATAAAGGATTCGGCGGTCGACAGAAGAGATATTGGGGCAATCTACCTTGGTAATTTCGTTAGCGGTATGCTCACTGGCCAGGAAATCTTGGCAGGACTGGTTGGGGACAATCTTGGGCTGGGAAACATTCCTTGCACGAAGGTTGAGGGCGCCTGTGCTTCCGGTGGCATCGCGTTCCGGCATGCCTATCTTGCTGTTGCGACCGGTTTGTATAACGCCGCGCTGGTGGTTGGCGTAGAAAAGATGACCCATCGTCAATCAGATACGATCACGCAAGCGCTGAACTGCGCCATTGATCAAAGCAGTGATGGGCCGAGTGGACTGACTTTCCCTGGTTTGTACGCCATGGCCTGGCGCAGTTATGATCAGCGCTACGGTGCACCACGTGAAGATGTTTCCGCGATCATTTTGAAAAACAAAGGGAATGGCAGGAAAAATCCTCTGGCTCAAATGAAGGTTGAGGTTAAAGCCGAAGATATACTGAATTCACCGCTTATAGCAGATCCACTGCGGCTTTTCGATTGCTGCCCTGTGTCAGATGGCGCCAGTTCACTTTTGCTAGTTGCTTCGGATTTACTCCCTGAAAAAGCATCTTGGGATATTCGTGTTGCGGCATCTGTTCAAACGAGCGGCTCAGCGCGTTTAGCTGGACGCAACGATTTTTGCTCGTTTGATGCAACCGTGGCTGCTAGTCGAGGCGCATTTAAGACAGCGAAGATCTCTCCAGAAGATATTGACTTAGTGGAACTACATGATTGTTTTTCCATTGCTGAAGCATTGGATTGTGAAGATTTGGGTCTGGTAGAACGTGGAATGGGACTGAGACTTGCCGTTGAAGGATTATCTCAGGTTGATGGGAAGTTGCCGATCAATCCATCGGGGGGCCTCTTGGCAAAGGGGCACCCGGTGGGTGCTACTGGGGTAAGTCAAATATACGAAGCGGTTCTTCAGTTACGCGGATTACATGCAAATCAGGTTCACGATCCAGAGTTTGCGCTGACCCATAACCTCGGTGGCGCGGGTGTGGCTTGCACCGTCAATATCATCAAAAGGGCCTCATGAAATGCTGACAGCACTAGAAGTCCAAGTTCTTAAATGCAGCAATTGCAACGCTTATGATCCAGGGCCTCGGGATATCTGTGTGTCTTGCCTTTCCCGATCTTTTGTCACGGAGGTAGTTGTTGGAGAAGGCGAACTTGCTTCATATACAGTTGTGCGCCGTCCTCCTACAGCACATCTCAGCAAAGATATTTACGCCGTCGCCGCGATCCGCCTGGATGTAGGGATTAATATTACAGCGCGGCTCAAAGATCCGACTGCGAAACCTCGGTTAGGGGCCCGAATGCGTGCCACTGCTTACGGTGAAGGGTTTGTATACTTCGAGGGAATTGCTTGATGTCTAATATCACCTGTGAGCACCGAGATAAAGTTCGCCTGATCACCATTAATCGACCGGACGTAATGAACTCGATGGATTTCGAAGCTAATGATGACCTAGTTGAGGTGTGGCGGGAATTCCAGGCCGATCCCGAAGCCAGGGTCGCCGTTATAACGGGTACTGGTGACCAGTCATTTTGTGCTGGGGCTGATTTAAAAACGTATACTCAGGCATTCATTCAACACCCGGCTCCAGAATTTCGTGACCGGTACACAAACGGGCCAGGTTTTGGCGGTATTACCCGAAATATGGACATATTCAAGCCGGTAATCGCTGCTGTCAACGGATATGCTATTTCAGGTGGTTTCGAATTAGCTCTCGCGTGCGATTTACGGTTTGCCTCGCCAAATGCTCAATTTGGCCTGCAAGATGCCAGATGGGGTTTTCACCCCTGTGATGGGGGCCTTATTCGACTACCTCAGATTGTCGGCTTAGGCCACGCGATGGAGATTATTCTGTCGGCGGATCTGATCGACTGCGAAACTGCATATCGAATGGGTATCGTGAACCGAATTATTCCATGCGTAGAGCTTCTCGACTATTGCCTGAATTATGCTGAGAACCTTTCTCGTCGTGCTCCACTGTCTCACCGGATGGCCAAAGAGGTGATGAAGCGCGCGGTTGGCATGCCGTTCGATGAGGCAATGCGCCTAGAGTCGCGCTCATTCAGAGATGTCGGCGAAAGCACTGATCTGAAGGAAGGATTAGCGGCTTTCAGAGAAAAGAGAGACGCCAATTTCAATGGAACCTGACACTACATTAAAGCTCATGATTAATGGGAAGTCGCAAAATAAAAGTAAGATCGTTCAACCTGAATTCGTAACTTAATAACTACAACAAAGGAACTAACAAAAAAGGAACTAACAAATGACTTTAATAAATCGAAGAAAATTTCTTGAAACGACAGCTATTGGAGCTGCCGCGTTGACCGCACCGGCTATTCCTGCGTTTGCGTCGCAGGGCCCAATTGTTGTTGGAGCTATGCATGATCGGACCGGGAGCCACGGTATCTACGGTAAAGAGGCGGATGACGCCGTCAAACTAGCCGTTAAAGAAATTAATGAACAAGGCGGCGTTTTGGGGCGAAAAATTGAGTTGATTGCATATGATACCCAGTCGAACATGCAGAACTATGCACAATACTCTCAGCGGTTGGCGACGCAGGAAAAAGCGTCAGTAGTTTTTGGTGGCATCAGTAGTGCTTCGCGTGAAACTGCGCGCCCAATCTTGAACCGCTTTGAAGTTTTGTATTTTTACAACACCTTCTATGAGGGCGGTGTCTGCGACACTAATACTTTTGTCTGTGGTGAAACACCGGCACAAATGATTGGACCCGCACTGAATTACTCACTCGACAAATTCAAAGCTAAAAAACTTTATACGATTTGGGCTGACTACAACTATGGACATATCTGCTCTCAATGGCTCGAGCGCTTTGCGGAGGAAGCTGGCGCAGAATTGGTAGCGAAAGAATTCTATCCGCTCGATGTGACTGATTTTTCTACGACCATTACAAAAATTCAGGAGGCCGCCCCGGATATGGTGGTATCTGGTCTTGTCGGTGGCAATCATATTGGGTTCTATCGTCAATGGCCCGCAGCTGGCATGCTCGGAAAAATACCGCTGCATTCGACAGTTTTTGGTCCTTGGGAAAAAAGTTTTTTACAACCTGGTGAAACAGAGGGACTAGTGACTTCATTTCATTATTTCCAGACAATTGACTCTCCTGAAAACAAATCATTTCTAAATCGGTGGCACGCTGAATACGGCAGCGATTACGCAGAATTGGGGTCTATTGCAATCCAGACTTACAACGCAGTGAATCTTTGGAAACTAGCAGCCGAGAAGGCGGGCTCCGTCGACCGTGCTGAAGTTATTAAGGCACTGGAGACGGGGGTATCTTTTGCAGGTCCGGGTGGAAAGGTGACGATTGATCACCAGACACACCACTTGGTCTGTTCGACAGTGACCGCCGAGGTCAAAGATGGGCAATTTGTCATCGTGGAAAATAATCCTGATGTTCAACCTCTAGACACATCGGCCGTATGTGACTTAATTTCAAAGCCCAACCAGTCAAAGCAATATCAACCCTGAGTGGGGGGTTGTTACCAATCACTTCTTTTAGAAACCTAAGAACGGGCTCGGATCAATATGGATACATTTGCAATACTACTTATTCAAACCTTGAGCTCGATCGCCGGTCTTGCGTTACTCAGCGCGGGACTGGCGGTAATTTTTGGGATGATGAAGGTTATGAACCTTGCGCATGGTGAGTTTCTGATGCTGGGAGCTTATTCTGTTCTAGTGTCGGTTAAGATGGGCGCGAACCTCTTTATTGCAATGTTTTTGATCGCCCCTCTGGTCGTCGGAATTATCGGCGCAGTCGTTGAGCGGGTCATCGTGCGGCACCTGTACGGTCGACTCGTTGACACGTTGCTTGCAACTTGGGGGTTGAGTCTTTTCCTTGTGGGAATTGTCACAACATTTTTTGGAAACACGATGGAGGGAATTTCGACACCATTTGGGAGTTTTCAGATCGGGCAGATACAAGACAGCAACTACAAATTCTTCATTATTTTTGTGGCTTCTGGCCTGTTGCTAGGCGTGTATTTATTTTTCAAATATACGCAGTGGGGACTGGTAGCACGGGCTACGATGAGCAATCCGGCACAGGCTTCAGCGTTGGGTGTCAACCCTGACAGAGTTTACACCGTGACCTTTGCGATTGGTGCTGCCTTGTCTGGTTTGGCAGGTGCGGTGTTGGCGCCGATTAGTGGTGTGTTGCCAACAATGGGCGCAGCTTATGTCGCAAAGGCATTTATCATCGTGATTGCAGGAGGCGAGGCCATTCTTGGCGGATTGGTGAGTGCATCAGTACTGTTCGGTTCAGTGAACCAAACCTTCACCTATCTGACGTCCTCTGTCATTGGTGAAGTGGCGCTGTTAGCCGCGGCTGTCATCTTGCTGAGGGTCATGCCTGAAGGCATTACGGGCCGCATTTTTCGGAGGTCGATGTGATGAGAAAAGCGATCAGCCATAACAGAGGGCTGTTAGCCGTTTCGATCCTGCTTTTGGCGACCTTAGTGATTTTACCCATACTTGCGCCTCAATATATAGTACTACAGATTACCTTGTATTTTTCCTATGCGATCCTTGCTCTTAGCTTGGCGTTCGTTTGGGGAATTGCCGGAATTTTCAGCTTTGGACAGGCTGCATTTTTTGGATTGGGAGGATACACCTATGCAGTTGTCGCCATTAATGTGGGCGAAAGCACGCTTGCGGTTTTAGCGGGGCTCGCTCTTCCCGCAGTAATCGCGGCTGTTATCGGTTATTTTATGTTCTATGGTAGGCTGACGTCGATTTATGTTGCGGTTATCACTCTTGTTATGACGCTGATCATCTTCAAGTTCATGGGGCACACCGCGGGTTATGAATATCGCATTGGCAGTGCGCATTTAGGCGGATATAATGGAATTCCCGGCATTCCACCGCTAAATGTTCCTGGCGACCCTACGACATTTGCCTGGCCAGAAGACATGTTTTATGTGTCAGGCATTGCCCTTTTGTTAACCTACATTAGTCTTAAAATTCTGATTAAGTCTCGATTAGGGCGTGTGCTGGCTGGTGTGCGCGAGAATGAATTGCGCTCACAGCTTCTGGGTTATGATGTTAGGCTGTACAAAACGATCGCATTTGTAATTGGCGCGACCATTGCTGGGTTAGGCGGAATTTGTTTTACTAATTGGAACGGATTCATCGATCCTAATGTGTTTGCTTTGGGCATGAGTGCACAAACTATCATCTGGGTTGTGGTCGGTGGGCTTGGAACTTTTTTTGGTCCGATGTTTGCAGCTATTGCTCTCGGGTTTCTAGCAATAGAGCTCGGCGCCCAGCAAAGTCTAGATGTAAACCTGATTCTGGGAAGTATCCTAATTATCTTCGTTCTGGTTGTGCCAGCAGGCATAGTGCCCTCGCTACTGCGGTTGACCGTGCAATTTCGACGAAAACCGCTAGGCCAGCACAAGGCATCGGGGCAGATGGAGGGCGAGGGATGACTTTTTCGCTGAATATTCTTGAAACCCATGATTTGACCATGCGATTTGGCGGCATCACTGCTATCAAGGAAGTCAATTTTACGCTCGAATTTGGAGAATTGCGTTGCCTTATTGGACCCAATGGCGCTGGCAAGAGTACCTTCTTCAAGTGCCTCACCGGACAGTACATACCGTCCCAGGGAGAGGTCATCCTGCGAGGCCATTCGGTGAACGGTGCTGGTGTCGACCGTATTGCCAGATCGGGGGTGGGTATAAAAACGCAAGTTCCAAGTATTTTTGACGGCCTGGATGTACGTGAAAACATCTGGCTTGCCGCACGCAGGATCGCAAGCCGTAAAAAGGCTGACGACATGACAGCTGAAAGTCTTGAAAAACTGGAACTGACATCGATTGCTGGGCAATTGGGAGGGCTATTGGCGCACGGGCAACGTCAATGGGTTGAGATGGCAATGGTTACGGTTGGTAACCCTGAACTGGTCCTTCTCGATGAACCGACAGCCGGGATGACCCGTGACGAAGTTGATCAGACCGCGGAGTTCATTAAAGAGATCAACCGCACCGCCGCGGTTGTGGTCGTCGAACACGACATGCACTTCATCCGATCGATAGCGAAGAAAGTGACAGTGTTCCACCAAGGCGAAATTCTCATGGAAGACGACGTCGAGGCGGTTCTGCGTCATCCTCAAGTTCGTGACATTTATCTTGGAAAATCACATGTGGAGGGGGTTGATGCTTGAAGTTTTTGATTTGCACACTTCCTACGGTCGAATTCCAATCCTGCACGGGATTGATCTAACGGTTTCTAGCAACCAGTCCGTAGGGATCTTAGGCCATAACGGCATGGGGAAAACGACCCTTCTTAAAACTTTGATGGGGTTGCTGACTGCGACACAGGGTCAGATTGTATACAATGGTAGAGAGTTCACCGGACTGAAGCCGCATGAACGTAGCAGGATGGGCTTAGGTTATATTCCGCAGGGGCGCGAGATCTTTCCAAAGCTATCTGGACTCGAAAACCTTCGCATAGGCGCCGTTATGCATTCCAATTCTAATACAGAAACCCAGGCAAGAGTAGATGAAGTCATTTCCAAGATACCCAGACTAGAACCGATGCTGAACAGGGCAGGCGGTGTGCTGAGTGGTGGCGAACAACAGATATTGGCGCTTGGTCGGAGCCTTTGTGGGCGACCGGCGCTTTTGATGCTTGACGAGCCCACCGAAGGAATTCAGCCATCAATCGTAGACGAAATAATCGAAATTTTTTTAGATCTCAAGAAATCAACATCCATGTCCATCATACTCGTTGAACAGAACCTTGAATTTATTTCGGCTCTATCAGATCGAGTCCATGTAATTAAGCGCGGAAAAATGGTGGGGGAGGTCCCACGGCAGCAGGTGTCAAATCCACGAGTCATTCAGGAATTTGTTGGGATGGATGAGGCTCGGTCCGATTAATGGCATATCTAAAATCTGTGAAAAATATTCATGAAACCAAGCGAATGCCCAAAGGAGAAATATTATGTCTAGATTACCAAATGTTCGTACGCCACGTGCGGAAGAGGTTGCCACGATTGCCAAGGAACTAGGCTTTTCCTTTTCGCAAGAAGACGTGCAATCGTTCACGGCATTGCTAGCTGGGCCGATTGCATCGTACAATCGGCTGGATGAGCTAGTAGAGCCCAAGCTTCCGGTTAAATATTCACGCATGCCCGGACACCGGCCCAAATTCGACGAAAACCCACTAAACGCATGGGCTTGGAAGGCGGAAGTGAAGGGGGCGGCAAAAGGTCAACTTGAGGGCAAAACAATTGCCTTGAAGGATAATATTTCCCTGGCTGGGGTGCCTATGTCCAACGGAACCTCGATAATGGAAGGATTTGTACCAGATATTGACGCTACCGTTGTGACCCGAATTCTCGATGCAGGTGGGACTGTCAGCGGAAAGGCCGCGAATACTTATCTGTGTTTTGATGGAGGAAGTCATACGACGGCAACAGGGATGGTCGAGAACCCGCGGAAGAAAGGCCACAGTGCCGGTGGATCATCTTCCGGCAGTGCCGCTCTGGTTGCAAATGGCGATGTCGACATGGCACTTGGCGGTGATCAGGGCGGTTCGATTCGTATTCCGGCGTGCTGGTGTGGAGTTTATGGCTTGAAGCCAAGTCACGGCTTGGTGCCTTACACCGGTATTTTTCCGATTGAACAAACCTTGGATCATACAGGCCCGATCGCACGAACTGTTGCCGATATCGCTACGCTTTTGCAGGTGATTGCCGGCGAAGATGGATACGATCCGCGCCAGAAAGCGCCGAAGTTGCAGGATTACACATCTAAATTAAACGCCGGTGTCAAGGGGTTGAAAATTGGTGTTGTAGAGGAAGGATTTGGTCATGTTAACAGTGAGATCGAAGTTGACAAGTCTGTCAACGCCGCAATCGATGCATTGGAAAAGGTCGGAGCAGAAGTGACGCGTGTTTCAATTCCGATGCACAATGATGGTCCTCATATTTGGGGAGGGATAGCAAATGAGGGAGCTGCAACTCAAATGATGCATGGTAACGCTTATGGCATCAACTGGCACGGTTACTACGACACGCCCCTGATAGACGCCTTCGGCAACGCTTGGCGCGCACGTCCTGACGATCTTTCCGAAACTGTGAAGTTCGTCATGCTTATTGGTGAATATATGAAGCGTAAATATAACGGCCGTTATTATGGTAAAGCACAGAACTTGCGTTATTCGCTTATCAAAGCGTACGATGAACAATTGGCCAAGTTCGATGTGTTGGTTATGCCCACTCTTCCTATGCGAGCAACTAAACTACCTTCAGCTGAAAGCGGACGTGAGGAGATCATTGACGTTGCGTTGAACATGCTCGGGAATGTCTGTGTCTTCGACGTGACGGGCCACCCAGCGATAACCGTGCCGTGCGGCGAGTCTGGTGGACTGCCGATCGGCATGATGATCGTAGGCGGTCGGTATGATGAGGCGATGGTCCTGCGTGTAGCTGCCGCATGCGAAAAGGAGAAGTTTTATGAGGTCTGATGATTTCTCATTTTTTTTTGATGCCACTATCAGGCGCGATTAATGGCGAAGAAGGCACGACAAATGGTCGGGCGAGCGTTTTTGATCGATATTGTGCGCTCACCGTTTGGGCGTGGAAATGAGAGTGGCATTCTGCATGCCACGCATCCGGTTGACCTGTTGGCACAAACGCTTCGGGCGCTGATCGAACGCAGTAAGATTGAACCGGCTGAGGTCGATGATTTTATTGTCGGTTGTGTTATTCAGGTAGGAGAGCAGGCAGCGAATATTGGTCGCCAGGCGTGGTTGGCGGCTGGTCTGCCCGAATCAGTGCCCGCTGTGACAATCGACCGAAAATGTGGCTCCACCCAGCAGGCGATGGACTTTGCTGCGCAAGGAGTGATCGCCGGCGCCTATGATGTGGTGATTGCCGGCGGTGTCGAAATGATGAGCCGCGTAGCGATGGGCAGCAATAGCATGGGAAAAGATAATTTTGGCGCTCTGCACTGCATGCGATATCCCGACGGCCTGGTGCATCAAGGTATATCCGCCGAGCTTGTTGCCTCGCATTGGGACATCGATAGGCAAAGCCTTGACGCGTTCGCTCACCGTTCGCACCAGTTGGCTGCAGACGCGGCAGCGCGTGGCATCACGGGGCGAGACATCGTAGCTATTGGCAATGCTGATAGCGATGAAGGAGTTCGCGCCGATACTAGTCTCAAAAAGCTAAGCCAATTAAAGCCGGCCTTCGTCAACGAAAAGATGATTGAACGTTATCCCGAGATTGCCTGGCGAGTTACAGCAGGAAATTCAAGCCAAGTGAGCGACGGTGCCTCGGCCATGCTGATCGCCTCAGAGCATGCGGTCAAGCGTTTGCGCCTGAAGCCACGCGCCACACTCAGTCATTTCGCCGTAGCCGGGGATGACCCCATCATGATGCTGACTGGTATCATCCCGGCGACGCGCAAGTTACTGGCCCGCGCCGACTTATTGCTAGACGATATTGATTTGTTTGAAGTCAACGAAGCTTTCTCATCGGTTGTCCTGGCCTGGATGCGCGAACTTGGCGTTGGTGAGAACAAGGTTAACGTCAATGGCGGCGCCCTTGCCCTTGGCCACCCACTCGGCGCCTCCGGTGGTCGCCTTACGGCCAATCTTCTAGGCGCCCTGGAAGAAACTGGTGGCCGCTATGGCTTACAAACTATGTGCGAAGCCGGCGGCATGGCCAACGCCACATTGATCGAGCGCTTAGACTGACGCAGTAATCAAGTAAACGAAGGCAGCCGCCCAAAGGATAAATGAACTGGATACACAAATCTTACCTAAAACTTTGTTTGAAATATGATGCCTTGCCCGTCTCACAACTTTGCAAACACGACCGTGCGGCCTCTGGTAGGCCAAATACTTTATTAGATGACCGATACCCCGAAACGGCATTTATCGGAGACAATCCATGCGCTTAATCGACTATTTTGAACGGGGCCTGCGCTACTATCCTGAGCGCGCCTGCCTCATCGACTCAAACGGTGAATACAGCTACCGCGATGTGGGCGCGCGAAGTCATCGCACCGCCAACGCGCTTCTTGCCGGTGGTTTGAAGGTTGAAGATACGGTAGCCATTCTCAGCCCCAACGGGGCACCCGCTTTCGAGGCCTGGATTGGAGCGGCGCGCGCTGGCGGCGTCTGGGTCGGCCTTGCTGCGCTTGCTTCGATCGATGAAAATATCTATGTAATCAACAACCGTGATACGGAGTGGTTGTTCTACCATTCCAGCTTCGAAGATCAAATTATCCGAATCAAGTCCAAATGCCCGAAACTGAAACATGTGATTTGTCTCGACAAGGCAGGCTTGAGTCACCCCTATTTTTTCGATTTCATCACCAATTTTAAACCAGATGCGCCAGAACTCCAAGATTATCGCGACAAGGTGATCAGCCACTGCACGTCTGGCGGTACGACCGGCCAACCTAAGGGCACCATGTGGTCTAACCTTACCTGGGAAGCTTGGTGCGCTAATCTCTTTGCTCATATGCCGATCAAAAAACTGCCTGTTTTCTTGGTCGCCTCGGCGATGTCCCACGCTGCTGGCGTGTTTGCCTGGCCGGTCATGGCTTTTGGCGGCACCTTGGTGTGTGTTGAGCGGCCTGAGCCGCTTACCATTTTACAGGCTATGCATCATCACCGCGTCACCTATACTTTCCTCCCTCCTACACTGATATACATGATGCTTGCACATCCCCGGGCGTGCGAATTTGATTTTTCTGCCATGGATTATTTCGTCTATGGCGGCGCGCCCATGTCGGCCGACAAGGTGAAGCAGGCGATCAAACTGTTCGGTCCGTGCATGACGCAAATTTATGGCCAAGTGGAGTGCCCTTGCACTATAAGCATTCTGTCGCCCGCCGACCATCTGGAAGCGCTCAGCGACCCGGCCAAGGAAGGCCGATTGGTGAGCTGTGGACGACCGCCAGTATTCGTCCAGGTTGAGATGATGGGTGAAAACGGTGATCTCGTGCCTCAAGGCGAATGGGGCGAGATCGTAGTTCGTGGCACGTTTGTTTCGCTCGGTTATTATGGTGACGAGGAAGCTAGCGAAGCTAACCGTGCGTACGGCTGGCACCATACCGGTGATATTGGATACAAGGACGAAGACGGCTTCATCTACATAGTTGACCGCAAGAAGGACATGATCATTACTGGTGGGCTAAATGTATTTGCGATCGAGATCGAACGTTTGATTTGGAGCCACCCGGCGGTCCAAGATTGTGCCGTAATCGGTGTCCCTGACCAAAAATGGGGTGAGGCCGTGAAGGCCGTGGTCGAATTGAAAATGGGCAAGACCGCCAGCGAGTCAGAAATCATCACACTCTGCAAAGACAAACTTTCTGCATATAAGGTACCGAAGAGTGTTGAATTTTGGGAGAACTTGCCAAGGAGCGGTGTCAGCAAGGTGCTTAAACGGAAGGTCCGGGAACGGTACTGGATCGGCCATGAGCGAAAAATATGACTTGGACGCGCGCGCTTAATGCTTTACTTTAAAATCTGTTAGGTTGGGTTCATGTGTAAATCGCCAATAATCTACCAGCCTCCAAGGCATGATAGACACAATGCGCCCAGATTTGTTTTTATACCAGCTGTTCATTCCTGGGTGGGTCCAAATTAATTCAGAATGCTCATGATCCAATTTTTCATTGTACTGATCATGAATTTTATGCAAGCACTCAATTGAAGATAATTTTCTTTCGATCATTTTCATAGCCAAGGATACAACATACCGCACCTGAAGTTCGGAAATAAATATCATGCTACCGCCATGCCCCAGATTGGTGTTGGGGCCATATAAAAAAAATAGATTTGGGAATCCGGGCGTGGTCATTCCTAAATAGGCTCTAGGATTTTCATCTCCCCATACACTGTTTAATGAGGGTTCTCCTTTTACCGAGATATCGACAGAACCAAGGGTTTTACTTGCATTAAATCCCGTAGCAAAAATTATAATATCCGCCTTGAGCTCTTCGCCATTACTAAGAAAAATAGATCGTTTTCCAATTTTTGTAACTCGATCAGTAACAAGTTCAACGTTATCCTTGCACAAAGTTTTAAACCAATTGTTATCGACTAGAATTCTTTTTCCGTAGGGAGGGTATTTGGGAACTGACTTTTCGATGAGGTCAACCCGTTCTCCTAATTCTTCGTGGATATATTTTGTAAGTATTTCGCGATGATGATCATTTCTTTTATTTAACGACCGATCTGGATGAGGCCAATTAGGGTCCTTCCTAATTGTTGCAAGCAAGCGGTCGCTGAATCTCCAAATCAGGCTGAATCGATACCATTCGGCATAAAACGGGGCATGCTTTAGTAACCATTTCTTCTCAACACTCACAGTCTTATGATAGTCTCGGGTAGGAATGGCCCATTGAGGGCTACGCTGAATTATTGTTAGTTGGTTGGCATCCGCAGCAACCGACGGTGCCAATTGCATTGCACTTGCGCCAGATCCGATCACGACTACATCTTTATTGCGAAGCGACAGGTCAGCGGGCCAACGCGCTGAATGAAACGCACGCCCTTGAAAACTCTCAGTTCCATCGATGACCGGATATTTGGGCTGATTGAGTTGTCCCGTGGCGAAAACAACCAAGGAAACAACTTTTGTGTTAATAGATCCTGAAAAATCACGGACATCAACATGCCACAGAGATGTATCTCTATCAAATTCCGCACTTATGACTTCCGTTTGAAATTGAATCTTACTGGAGATACCAAACTCTTGCGCGCATTTTTTAAAATAAGACTCTATCTCACGTCCAGATGAAAAATATTCTGTCCAATCCATATTTGGGCGGAATGAGTATGAATAAAAATGGTTTGGGACATCGCAACCCACGCCCGGGTATTTATTTTCGAACCAAGTTCCTCCTAATCCTGTATTTTTTTCAACGATTTCAAATGGAATGCCTGCCTTTTGAAACTTTATTGCAGCGCATAGCCCTGACATTCCAGCGCCGACAATAAGCACGGAAAAATTTTCCCGTTGTTTTTGGGAGGGTTTCTGGGTCCATGCTGGGTCTCGATCCTGAAATCCCATTTCTTCCAACATCATGTCCAAATATTCAGGAGGGACTACTTCTCCAACACAAACACTCATCATTTGTGAATATTGCTTGCGGGAGGGCATAGCCGTAATTCTATGCGTTTGGTCAAAATAAGCGAGAAAAATATCGCAGGCGGCCGAACATATTTCAGCTTGAATATCCAGAGAGAAGCCGCCCGTTTCATCCGCAAAAAATGCCAAATCCCGTGCTGGCAAATACGGTTCTGCCATCCATTTTTTGTTTCCCGTAAGCTGAACTAGTGTCATTAATAAAATTGGCATATCGGCGGTTTTAAGAATATTCATCAACTCTTGACGAGACACATTTCTACTATTCATAATATTTCCTACTGAAAATAAAATCTTTCCTGAAACAGCTGTTTAGAGGAGCCTCCTCTATTTTTTATACACTTAAAATAATCCAAGCAATAATTTTCTGGAGCCGTGCACATAACGAAGGACCACTTTCTAGATAGGTGAATGGAATTTGTTAAGTTGACCTCTATAGAGTGTAGTTAGGTGTAGAGTTTTCTAAAATTACCCTTATCCCAATTTTAAGTAAAACATTCACATATTATATGATTAGGCCGCTGGCCATATAAATGCAATCTACCTTCGCCAATTCTCAAAAATATGTTCCTTAAGTTAATCATTAGTCTGTCTAATTTGACTTTTGCCCAGAGAAGGCTGATCCACCACAGTAAAGTTATTTAAAATTCGTGGATGAAAAGATGAACATGATGGAGGCAGAGTCCTGAAATCTACGATTGCAAAAAATTATTTTGTAATATTTTTGCGGACATAGTGACTGATCTGTTGGGAAACCAAAATGGCCTTTGGCAGAGCCAATGGCATACTTAAAAAGCCATGCAACAAATCAGCACAGTGAAGGTGGTCAACGCTAACTCCAGCGTTCTGAAGTTTACAGCCATACGCTAATCCTTCGTCGGAAAGGGGGTCTAGGCCAGCTGTAACGAGCAAAGTTGATGGACTCTTAGCTAGGCTTGGGTGGGCTAGAATAGAGACCCTTGGATCCGATGGGTCCGTTCCCCCAATATACAACTCGGAAAACCATGCCATCAACGATGAATCCAACAAATAGCCTTGACCGTAAGTCAGCCGCGAGCCATGATTATAGGAAAAGTCCGTTGCCGGGTAAATTAAAACTTGGAGGTCCGGGTGATTATGGGGATGTAATTCTAATAATGAGGCAGATACTAGGTTTCCCCCAGCGCTATCGCCCATTATCGCCCATTTTTCCGTACCGACTCCGGTCATCTCAGCGAGATCAGAGCGTGCTAAGATTGCTGCCTTGACATCATTGAGAGCAGTTGGAAACGGATGTTCAGGCGCCAGTCTGTATTCTATGGATACGACCGGCAGGCGGATTTGGTTGGCGAATCTTCGGCAAAGCCGATCATAACTTTCGACATTACCCAGGACCCAACCTCCCCCATGCACGAAAATGACTAAAGCCTCATGACGACATCGGTGCCCCCAATAAATTCGGGCAGGTAATTTCCCTTCTCCATCGCCAATCAATATATTTTGGGTCTTAAGCACATCTTCTGGTTCTAACTCCAGCACATTGTTGCGACGTTCGAATTCTGCTCTTGCCTCCTTCAACGGCAGTTCATAAAGCGGAGTTAAACCTGCCTTTTTAGCTTTCAGTAATAACATAACCACATCTTCGTTAAGTATTTTTTTTTGATCTCTAATTTTATTGATGGATTCAAATATAGGTAAGATATCAGATGAATAACTCATAAAAAATCTCCTTGTTTAAAAACATAATGTTGGGGTTATAAGGCAAAGCAAGTTGTGGCCTCTAAGGGCTTTCAAACTGCTGGCCATAAATATTAAAAAGACCGAAAACGAGCAAAAAGTCAATTTTTTAATGCGTTAAATTCTATTTGTATAGAAGTGTACATTTTTGTGCTGTTTGTGCCCAACGGGCTGACTGGATTGCTGCGAGGGGGTTGCTCAGGGCTAGAGTGGCTGAGTGGGGTTGGGCTTACGATTCTTGAGCGTGCTTGCTTACAGATACAGCGATGCGTGAGCGTGCGCGCGTGGGGGAAGTGGATTTCAAAATCAAGAAAGCCTAAACGTCACATCACGCAGGGTAACGCTCTTTTGTCTGGCTCTATGTCTGGCTGGAAAAGAAAAAGGCTCAGCAATACTATTGCTAAGCCTTTGTTTTAAGTGGCTCCGGCGGTAGGGATCGAACCTACGACCAATTGATTAACAGTCAACTGCTCTACCGCTGAGCTACGCCGGACTACTTAAG
>MDTF01012203.1_pt1 | contig 15901 bp, 12 predicted proteins | sample 811191 | NCBI WGS metagenome assembly MDTF01 (sample SAMN05326649, study PRJNA326480) | marine metagenome | isolation source: seawater | place: Southern Ocean | collected 2011 | reverse complement strand
GCCCAAACCGTTTCTTCAATCGGTGTGTTTTTATCGGGTCTGTGACAGTAATACAAATCCAAATAATCAACCTGAAGTCGTTTTAGTGCAGCATGACATGCTTCGGTAACGTGTTTTCTACTCAAACCCAATTGCGTGGGCTTTTTACCTCCCCAAAATACTTTACTCGACAGGATGTATGTATCTCTATCCCATCCCATTTTTTTGAGGATTTCACCCATTACAACTTCAGACTGACCAGCAGCATAAGCTTCTGCGTTATCAAAGAAATTGATCCCGCTATCGTATGCTAACTTCATGCAGTCTTCTGCAATTTGATTGCCTATTTGGTTACCAAATGTAACCCACGAACCAAAAGATAATGCGCTAATTTTTAGACCTGAGCGCCCCAGGTTTCTGTATTCCATTTCCATGCTGTTATGCCTTTTTAGCTAACAGCCGTGAAGTTATGATCTTTACAGGAATTTTTGGCGGTATGCCACCATCAAATTTTGCAATAACCCTGCTCTTGTCATCGGCCCAACTCCTCCAGGAACTGGTGTGATGTAAGAACATTTTGGTGAAACTGCATCAAAATCAACATCTCCACGTAAGCGGAAACCAGATTTACGTGTAGCATCTTTAACGCGAGTTGTTCCTACATCAATAACAACAGCACCTTCTTTTACCATGTCTTCTTTTACAAAACCTGGTTTACCAATTGCTGCAATAATGATATCTGCCGAGAGGCAAATTTCTTTTAAGTTTTGAGTTCTTGAATGCGTAAGTGTTACTGTTGCATTTCCAGTATCTGTGTTTTGTCCCATCAAAATACTAGCTGGTAAACCAACAATATTTGAGCGACCTATAACCACACAGTGTTTCCCGCTGGTTTCAATGCCGTAACGTCTGATTAATTCGGTAATTCCAAGCGGAGTTGCTGGAATCATAGTTGGCATTCCAAGTGCCATTCTACCGAAGTTTTCAGGATGAAATCCATCAACATCTTTATCGGCACGAATTGCATTAATGATTTTTTCTTCGTTGATGTGTTTGGGTAAAGGCAACTGAACGATGAAACCATCCAAATCATCTTGTTGGTTCAATTCATCCACTACAGCTAGCAATTCATCTTCGGTAATGTCTGCATCTTTCTTTATCAATGTAGAACGAAAACCAATTTGCTTACAATCGCTGATTTTAGCGTTTACGTAAGTGATACTTCCACCATCTTCTCCAACTAAAACAGCTGCAAGATGTGGCGCACGTTTACCACTAGCAACAATTTCTTTTACTTCTTCAGCAATCTCTTCACGGATTTGATTTGCTGTTGCTTTACCATCTATTAATTTCATCAACCAGGATTTGTATTCGGTAAGGAATTACATTTTCATGCCGGGCATGTTTTTCATTTGCCCCATCATGTTCATTAAGTTCTTTTTGTTACTCATAAATTTCATCATTTTACGAGTATCATCAAATTGCTTGATTAAACGATTAACCTCTTGTACATCTGTACCAGAACCTAAAGCAATACGCTTTCTTCTTGGGCCGTTAATCATATCAGGATTAGCTCTTTCTTGCGGAGTCATCGATTGAATAATGGCTTCGATATGCTTGAAGGCATCGTCTTCAATTTCAACATCTTTCAAGGCTTTCCCCATACCAGGTAACATGCCCATAAGGTCTTTCACGTTACCCATTTTCTTGATTTGTTGTAATTGATCTAAGAAATCGTTGAAATCGAATTGATTTTTGGCAATTCGTTTTTGTAGTTTCTTGGCTTGTTCTTCATCAAACTGTTCTTGAGCGCGTTCTACTAATGATACAACATCACCCATTCCCAAGATACGATCAGACATACGTTTTGGATAGAACACATCCAAAGCATCCATCTTCTCGCCCATCCCGATAAACTTGATCGGTTTGTTAACAACAGAACGAATTGATAGAGCCGCTCCACCACGTGTATCACCATCTAACTTGGTTAAGATAACACCTTCGTAATCTAATCTATCGTTGAATTCTTTTGCTGTATTAACGGCATCTTGCCCCGTCATGGAATCAACCACAAACAAGGTTTCGTTTGGCTGAATAGCTTTTTTGATTGCAGTAATCTCATTCATCATCTGCTCGTCAATCGCTAAACGACCAGCAGTATCCACGATTACTACGTTAAATCCATTTTGCTTGGCATGTGCGATACCTGCCTCGGCAATTTTAACCGGATTTTTTTCTTCTGTATTAGAAAAAACCTCAACACCAATTTGCTCTCCAACAACATGCAACTGGTTTATAGCCGCAGGACGGTAGACGTCACACGCTACTAATAAAGGTTTCTTTCCTTTTTTGTTTTTAAGGAAGTTCGCAAGCTTACCAGAGTGAGTTGTTTTACCCGAACCCTGCAAACCTGCCATCAAAATAATGGCCGGATTTCCTTTGATATCAAGCTCACTTTGAGTTTCACCCATTAATTTGGTTAGCTCTTCGTGAGTAATTTTAATCATCAACTGTCCTGGAGAGATCGAGTTTAATACGTCTCTACCAAGCGCTTCTTCTTTCACCTTATTGGTGAATTGCTTAGCTATTTTAAAGTTAACATCGGCATCCAAAAGAGCCTTACGAATCTCTTTGGTTGTTTCAGCAACGTTGATTTCTGTAATCTGACCGTGGCCCTTTAAAACCTTGAACGATCTCTCGAGTCTATCTTGTAAATTATCAAACATGCACGTTTGTATTAAGTCTCTCTGTAAATTAAGGGGTGGCAAAGGTAATAAAATGGTAGGTCCAGAAATAATATGTATTTTACGATCTTGTAATTAATCATTTTGAATAAATGATACATTTGGGTTCAGATACGATTGCCGATAGCTGAGAAATGGATCGAATTATAGAAATTTTAACCGAGAGATCACGTCTAGACCTTAATAACCTACAGAGAGCTGCTGTTGAAAATGGTATCAACAACAGAAGGCTACAATTGGGTTTTGACACTATTGAAGCTTACACGGAATATTTCGATCAAAACGTAATCGAAGACATTCCGCTTTACTTTTCTATTTTCCTCCAAGCCAATGAAGAAGTAGTTCAACATAGTATTATTGAACAGGCATTTCATCAGGTTCCAGCAATGGTAATCGCTATTGATAGCAATCGCAAAATATCAGCTATATCTGAGTATTTCCAGAAAAGAATTGGTTACGATCGTCAAGAATTGATTGGCGCTTCCATTGAAGACTTCATCACCGATGAAAGTTCAGCTAAATCGGAATTGCTTTTTACATTAAGCTCGCAAACAGCCTATAATCTACCTATCACACTCATCAAAAAGAACGAAACCTACATTGACACTTTGGTTTCTGTAGCTTCATTTGATGGAAAGAAAAATGGTCATTTTTCGATTGTCATAGCTCAAGACGTTAGCGACCTCAGAAAAACGGAAGACATCTTAAAAGCAACCAACTATTTCTCGCAGCAAATCAGAAATACGATTCCGAGTATCTTGTTCATATACGATATAGACACAGGAAAAACCAGGTATTTAAACGACCGAATTTACGAGATATTAGATCTGGATAAGGATAATGTAAACGACTCTGAGCTGCTTGAAAAATATGGACATCCGGATGATCTAGTCAATTTCAAAAAGCAATATGAAAACTTACTAGAACAAAAAGATACTCAACACACCATTCAATATAAGATCAGGATTAAAAATCGAGTTGGAAATTACTTGTGGTTTCAAATTAGAGAACGCATTTTCAAATTCGATGACTTTGGTGAGCCTCTTCAATCTATAGGTACCGCAACCGATATCACTTCTGAAGTTGAAAAAGAAGAACGATTAAAACGATCTGAAGAACATACTCGCATTATTCTAAATAACACTCAATACACATTCTATTTAATAGATCCTGACTACAAACTATTAGCCTTTAATCGAAAAGCTGAGGCCGATGCCAAGTTTATTTTTGGATTGGAGTTACATGAAGGTTTTGATTGTAGAAAATTACTAAACAACGATAGTTTACCTCTATTTTCCTCAAGCTTTCATAAAGCGTTGAATGGCGAACGCGTTGAAGTGAAATACGAGACTGATATTGTTCAGAATTACACCAGATGGTTTCAAATTATCTACGGCCCTGCCCGAAACAAGAATGATGAAATTATAGGTGTAACATTTAGCAGTACAGATATTACGGAACATCACCTGGCGCAGGTTGCACTTGAAAACAGTGAACAACGATACGATAATGCTCTAGATGCCATTAATGCTGGTGTTTGGGAACATAATATTGCCACAGGAAACAGTGTTGGATCTAAAAAATTCTATGAGCTTCTGGGTTTTGAAGACTATGAAATACCTCAAAAAACAGACGATTTCGCTCATGAGTTTGTACATCCAGAAGACCAGGTATTTAGAAAAAAAGCATTCGCTTATGCAGTTGAAAATCCTCCCGGAAGATATCAAATAGAATACCGAATTAGAACCAAAAAAGAGGGTTATAAATGGTTCCACATCAACGGCAAGGTTATATACAATAATATTACAGGCGAGCCGGTTAAACTAATCGGGTCTATCATTGATATTGACAGCCAGAGAAAAACAGAAAAAGAACTTAAAGACAGAGAGCAACTTTTACAATCTATCAACCAAAATATCTCTGAGGCAATTTACAGAAGTACTGAAGATGGTACTTTGATTTATGCCAATGGTGCCTTTCTTAAAATGACTGGATACACCGAGTATGATGTAAAGCATAGATACATATCTGCCCATGATTTTTACTGCAATCAAGAGGAAAGAAAGTTACTTGTAAAAGAGCTTACTAGAAATGGAAACATCGTAAACCGGGAAGTTCTTTTAAAACGAAAAGACGGATCTACTTTCTGGGGGTTACTTAGTACCATGACGGTAGTTAGCTCTGATGGCGAAGTTTACTTTGATGGAGCCATCAGAAATGTGACCCACATGCGTAAAATGAATGATGAACTTCAAAGCGCAAAAACACAGGCTGAAGAAATGAATCGCTTAAAAACCAGCTTCTTGGCGAATATGAGTCATGAAGTTAGAACTCCTATCAATGGTGTTTTGGGTTTAGCCGATTTAATTGATCATTCTGATTCTATTGAAGAAATAAAAGAGCTTTCTAAGTTGATAAAAGAAAGTGGTACTCGATTGTTAAACACCATTACCTCTATTTTAGATTTATCGAGACTTGAAGCCAAAGCAGGTGATTTTTCAGCCAAGAAAATCAACCTCAACAACTACATCGATCAGGTTAAAAACATATACCAAGTACTTGCCAAACAAAGCAATATCGACATTCAATTTGATCTCGCTTACGAACCGCTTTTCATTTTATCTGAAGAGAGTATGCTTGATCAAGTGCTCAACAACCTGATTGGAAACGCCATTAAGTTTACCCCTAAAGGAATGGTTACGGTTTCAACCAGATGTATTGTAAAAGATGGCAAAAGACCTTTTGCTGAATTGATTATTTCAGATACTGGTGTGGGTATCGCACCTCAATTTATTGATAAAATATTTGAGCCTTTTGAACAGGAAAGCTACGGTACTAAGCGCAAGTTTGAAGGATCTGGCTTGGGCTTATCTATTTGTAAGAAGTACATTGAATTGTTAGGTGGAAAAATAACCGTAAAAAGTGAACAAGGAAAGGGAAGTTCATTCACCATCCTTGTTCCACTCTATCAAGATTAATTACATTTTTTCTGGTACTCGAATTCCGAGTAATAACATAGCTGATTCTATAATCTTACCTGTTACCGTTGAAAGTTGAACTCTCCAGTTAACTTCGTTTTCAGTTTCAGCTTTAAAAATTGGAACCGATTGATAAAAGGAGTTGTAAGCTTTTACAAGCTCATATGTATAATTAGACAATGTTGCTGGACTAAATTGTGCTCCTGCATCTTTCACCGCTTGCGGATATTCTCCAATCAACTTCACTAATTCACGTTCTTTTTCACCAGCGTTTTCTGGCATTTCAGAAACTGGTTTAAAGTTCTCAGCTCTGTTTCTGATTGAGCAAATACGAGCATGAGCGTATTGAATAAACGGCCCTGTGTTTCCGTTCAAATCAATAGACTCTTTTGGATCAAACAACATTTTTTTCTTCGGATCTACTTTCAATAAGAAGTATTTCAAAGCAGCCATTCCAATCATATCGCTTAAATCATCTGCTTGCTCCTCAGACATATCATCAAATGAACCATGCTCTTGCGCTTCACTTCTTGCAGCTTCAACCATTTGACTCATCAAATCATCGGCATCTACTACAGTTCCTTCACGAGATTTCATTTTACCTTCTGGTAACTCAACCATTCCATAAGACAAATGATAGCATTCTTTAGCCCACTCGTAACCCAATTTTGACAAAATCAGGAATAAAACTTTGAAGTGGTAATCTTGCTCATTTCCAACCGTATAAATCATTTGACTCATACTCGGGAAATCTTGCGAACGCAAAATAGCAGTTCCGATATCTTGGGTCATGTAAACCGCTGTTCCATCTTTTCTGAGAAGTAGTTTTTCATCTAAACCATCTTCTGTCAAATCAATCCAAACAGAGCCGTCTTCTTTTTTGTAGAAAATGCCTTTTTCAAGTCCTTCTTCAACTACTTTCTTACCCAATAAATACGTGTCAGACTCGTAATACAATTGGTCAAAATCTACACCCATTTGCGTGTAAGTAGAATCGAAACCAGCATAAACCCAGCTGTTCATTGTTTCCCAAAGCTGAGTTACTTCAGGATCTTTAGCTTCCCATTTGCGAAGCATTTCTTGTGCTTCTAATAAAATTGGAGCTTCTTTTTCTGCCTCTTCTTTGGTTTTGCCCTGCTCTACCAATTCAGCAATTTGCTTTTTGTACTCTTTATCAAAAATCACGTAGTATTTACCCACTAAATGATCCCCTTTGATACCGCTTGATTCTGGCGTTTCTCCATTTCCAAAACGCTGCCATGCCAGCATTGATTTGCAAATGTGAATACCACGATCATTGATGATTTGAGTCTTAACTACGGTATGTCCGTTTGCTTTCAATATCTCAGCAACCGAGTAACCTAAAAAGATATTTCTCAAGTGTCCTAAGTGCAATGGCTTGTTTGTGTTTGGTGAGGAATATTCAACCAAAACCGTTTTATCAGTTGGCTCACCTTTTCCGTAATTGGCATTGTTGAAAGCTTCAGTAATAAGGTTAGACCAATAAGCATCTGATAAAGTTAAATTCAAGAATCCTTTAACCACCTCAAATGCAACAATATCCGCCTCATTAGCCACTAGCCACTCACCTATTTGAGTTGCCGTTTCCTCAGGCTTTAGTTTACTCAAGCGCAAGAATGGAAATACGTTTACGGTAAAATCACCTGTGAATTCTTTGCGCGTTTTCTGAACTGAAATTTGTTTGAGTTCTGGTTCAGCTTGATAAACCGCTTGAAATGCCTGAGCAAAAGCTTGTTGAATTTTCGTTTGTATTTCCATAAATCTGTAGCGTTGAGTTACAAGACATCCATTTTCTTGTAACCGGCTGCAAATTTAGGATTGTATTGGCTTGAGCAAAATAAGTGTAAGAATTAAATATCACTTCTCATCCAAAGCGTATCGCCTACCCAAAAAGCAACTAAACCTTGTTGGTATTGAATCAACGAACTATCTACAAATGGATCTTGAATACCTGAATTGTAATAACCTGGAATTAAAGTAAACGTTTGCTTTAAGTTAATGGAATCGTTGAGTAAGTAGTTCTCTCGAATGGAATAAACGGTTACTCCATTAAACCGAATTCCCTCTGGATAATAATCAAGACCTCCAGAGGTATAATACATTTCATAATTCGGGTCGCTAATACCTCCGTCTCTCGACTCTGCATCAGCTATAACTTCAATTTTCAGATCAAATTCAAGACCCTTTTCGTAATTAGCCAAATGCTGGATGTTGTAACCATTACAGTAACAACTTCTGTTGCAATCTGCCATGTATTCAAAAGATCTATCTTTATGAATATAGAGCGTTATTGTACTATCCAAAACCTCATTTATAAATGTTATAGAACCTGAATCACTGGGCATATAAGAACAATTGTTAGCATCTGATCTGTTAGGGAAACCAGGACAATAAATTGTTCTCGGACAAGAAGTGTTAAGCGATATAAAAGCGAAAGCTATAAGAGATAGTAGAAGGTTCAATTTAAATGGTTTCATGTCTTTTATATGTGTTAGTTGCTACAAAAGATACTGCTAAATGACATTTGGTTGCATTAGAGTTATTAATCTTGTGTTATGACTAAAAAAGAGAAAGCTCAATACGTAATTGAAGAGTTAGAGAAGTTATATCCAGAAACTCCAGTTCCATTAGATCATACCGATTCTTACACACTTTTAGTTGCTGTATTGCTTTCTGCACAGTGCACAGATGAACGAGTCAATAAAACAACGCCAGCACTTTTCAAGATGGCTGGCAATCCATTTGACATGGCAAAAGCTCCTGTTGAAGATATTCAAGCTATTATTCGTCCATGTGGTTTATCTCCAGCCAAGTCTAAAAACATCTCAAGGCTGAGTCAGATTTTAGTTGAAAAATACAATGGTGAAGTCCCTCAAACCTTTGAAGAATTAGAGGAACTACCAGGTGTGGGGCATAAAACGGCTTCGGTTGTTATGGCTCAAGCATTTGGTGTTCCAGCGTTTCCAGTTGATACACACATTCATCGCTTGATGTACAGGTGGGGATTAACTACAGGCAAAAGTGTTGAGCAAACAGAGAAAGACGCTAAAAGATTATTTCCGAAAGAGTTGTGGAATAAGCTCCATCTACAAATCATTTTCTACGGCCGCGAATACTCTCCAGCAAGAGGAGCTAGAATAGAAAAGGATTTCATCACCCGAGAAATCGGCAGAGCTCCTGTTGTTAAAGAGATGATGAAAAAAGGGTAGCTCGAAAATCAAACTACCCTCATTTAACAAAGTATGTTTTTCAAATCAACTCTCAATCAGCTGATCAGCATGTTTATCTAAGGTCTCCATGGTATAAACATCAACCAATTCACCGTTATCAATTAACGTTTCAATGCGCGAAATGGGTAATTTAAAAGGAATTACATCCATCTTTAAGTAATGAAATATATTGGTTAAATGATCCATCCCTCTTAGGTTTCCAGATCTTCCTGAGGCAACGCCAACCATGGCTACCTTCTTCCCTTTCAGGTTCTCAGGCCAAACGCCATCAATAAACGCTTTTAATGCTCCGGTGTAACCTCCGTTATACTCTGGTGAAATCACTACCAGTTTATCGGCTGGAACAATTTTAGACTTTACAATATTGGTAAACTCAGGACTGGCATTTCCCAGTACATCGTTATGAAACACATAATCTTTCGGCAAATCTTCTAAGTAAAGAACCTCTACTTCTTGATTTTTACTTTTCAACAAGTTTTCATAAAAGCGAACCACTAGGCTCGTATTGCTATTAGCGCGGTTGGTTCCGCAAATCACAGTTATCATTTTCGTATCAACAGAATTTTGTTCAAAATTACGTTTGTTGTCAACACCCACGTTACTTCGATAGGTAAATACTTTTCTGTTTCTTTGTGAAACCAGTAAAAAAGCAAGATTCATTTTGCCAAAAACTTTCGGAACAAGAAAAGTTTGCAATCACTGGACGAATCAACTTTTTTTTGCGTTATTAGGAGCTAAAGAGAAATTTAAGGATGGGAAAGATTATTGCTGTTGCCAATCAAAAAGGAGGAGTTGGAAAAACGACCTCAGCCATTAATTTGGCTGCTAGTTTGGGCGTTTTAGAACAACGCACTTTAATTGTTGATGCTGATCCACAGGCCAACGCTACAAGTGGAATTGGATTTGAACCAAAAAACATCAAAACCAGTATCTACGAGTGCATTTTAAATGAGGTTGAACCCAAAGACATCATTCTAAAAACAGAAAGTCCAAACTTGGACATACTTCCTGCACATATCGATTTGGTTGGAGCTGAAATTGAAATGATCAATTTACCCAACCGCGAAAAAATGATGCGTGCTGCTTTGAATAAAATCAAAGACGAATACGACTTTATCATTATAGATTGTTCTCCTTCATTGGGATTGATTACTGTAAATGCATTAACAGCAGCAGATTCAGTAATTGTTCCTGTGCAGTGTGAGTATTTTGCATTAGAAGGATTGGGTAAGCTACTGAATACCATTAAAATTGTACAAAGTAGATTGAATCCTGACTTAGAAATTGAAGGGATGTTATTAACCATGTACGATCAACGTTTGCGTTTAGCAAACCAAGTGGTTGAGGAGGTGAAAATGCACTTCCAAAACATGGTTTTTGATACCATCATTCACCGAAATACCAAGTTGGGTGAAGCTCCAAGTTTTGGCGAAACCATCATTACTTTTGATGCCAGTTCTAAAGGATCTATCAATTACCTTAACTTAGCCCGCGAAATCCTGCAAAAGAACAACCTAACTCGTATCAACGAGAAAGATAAAATCATTGAAGTAGAAGAAGATGGCCAATAAGAAGAGAGCCCTCGGTCGTGGATTAAGTGCTTTATTAGAACAGAATGAAACTTCTGATTCTTCTGACTTGCGTGTGGAAGGCACACCGGCCGGAACAATCAACGAAATTCCTGTTGCTTATATCGAAGCAAACCCATTTCAACCTCGTACACATTTTGAAGAAGAAGCTCTGGCTGAACTTTCTGGATCAATTAAGGTTCACGGAATTATCCAGCCAGTTACTGTGCGCCAATTAGCGCCAAATAAATTCCAACTAATTTCTGGTGAACGAAGATTTCGAGCATCACAATTAGCTGGCTTAGAACGCATCCCAGCATACGTTCGCATTGCAGATGATCCAACCATGCTTGAAATGGCGTTGGTAGAAAACATCCAACGTGAAAACTTAGATGCTATTGAAGTTGCCATCAGTTACCAACGCTTAATTGATGAGTGTAATTTAACACAAGAAGAGCTGGGCGATAAAGTGAGTAAAAAGCGTGCTACGGTTACCAATTACTTGCGTTTATTGAAACTTCCTGCTGAAGTTCAATTGGGTATTCGCGATAAGAAAATAAGTATGGGACATGCTCGTGCTCTGCTTTCTATAGACGATGCTGCACAACAAGCTCAAATTTATGAGCTTATACTTGCTGATGGACTTTCGGTTAGACAAGTTGAGCAGTTAGCAAGGGGAACTAAAGCGGCAGCCAAAGCCAAGCCTAAAGGCAATCGCTTGCTAAAGCACGAGTTAACGTTTATTCAAGATAAACATGTGAAAGAACTGAAACGCATTTTAGATTCAGACGTTGATGTTCGCATGGATGACAAAGGAAAAGGTAAAATCACTATTCCTTTTATGGATGATGAAGACCTTTCTAGAATCTTGGATTTATTGAACCCTTAAGGTGAAGTTTCTCTATTTCATAAGCTTTATTTTTATCTGCTGTTGGTCGGTCTCAACTCAGGCACAACAGAACGATAGTTTGCGACTTGTAAATGCAGACACGCAACAGATAATTGAAGCACAACCCACTGAACATTCACCCAAAAAAGCCACTATTCTATCCGCTTGTATCCCGGGCGCTGGTCAGATTTACAACAAGAAAAACTGGGTTTGGAAAGTTCCTATTATTTACACGGGTTTAGGTGTGAGTATTTATGCTGGAATCTTCAACCGAAACGAGTTTATTTTTTGGAGAGATCAGTACCGTATGAAGCTCGATGGAGATAGTTTAACTAATGGTGAATATACCGACAGAAGTGAGTCTTTCCTTCGCTCTCAGCGAGATTATTACAGGCAAAATATGGAAATGTCTTTTGTGGTAACTGGTTTAATCTATGTCATTCAAATATTGGATGCCAACGTAGAAGCTCACCTGTTAGATTTTGATGTAAGCGAAGATTTAAGCCTACGAGTAGAACCCAAGACATTTATGAGTCCAGGCCTAAACGGAATGCGTTTTCCAGCTACTGGTATGAGTCTGTGCCTCAGTTTAAAACATAAAGGACGATGAAAATTGCATTGATTGGATACGGCAAAATGGGGAAAGCCATTGAGGCTATTGCTGTTGAACGTGGACACGAGATTGTAGCTAAAATCACAAGCAAAGAAAAGGAACAAATTGAAGATTTAATTGAAGGTGCCGATGCTGCAATTGAGTTTACAAGACCTGAATTTGCTGTTGAAAATATCCAACATTGTTTCAATGCTAAAGTTCCTGTAGTTGTTGGTACAACTGGTTGGAATGAACATCTTGATGCAATAGCTCAGTCTTGCAACGAGCACGATGGCAGTATACTTCATGCAAGTAATTTCAGTATTGGCGTGAATCTATTTTTTGAGGTTAACAAGAAATTAGCTCAACTTATGAGCACTCAAAAAGAGTATCACCCTGAAATGCAAGAATGGCATCACATTCATAAATTAGATGCTCCAAGTGGAACTGCCATCACATTAGCCAACCAAATCATGGCTAATAATGAGGCTTACAACGAGTGGCATCTAGGCAAAGACACCACAGATAAATCTATCGCTATTGAGGCATTCCGCGAAAATGAAATACCAGGAACGCACATCATCAAATACCAATCAGACATTGATTCCATCGAAATAAAACACGAAGCTCACAACAGAAAAGGGTTTGCTCTAGGATCAGTTATTGCTGCTGAATGGATTGCTGATAAAAAAGGAGTTTTCACCATGAGTGACCTTTTAAACCTGTGATTCACTTATTTTAACATTTAGCTTTTAGCCACATAACTTACATTCGCACATAGATACTTGAAAACATGTTAGCATACATTGTACTCCTCCTCATTTTACTGAGTATTTTCGCCAGTTTATATAAACTATTTCCTGAAGCTGGTAGACAAAGTTGGGAAGCTTTAGTTCCTGGCTACAACTTTTATGTTTGGTTAAAAGTGATTGAAAAACCATGGTGGTGGTTATTTCTACTGATCTTCCCTGGGCCAAACTTAATTATGCTCATGATTATGTGTGTAAACACAGCAACTGTTTTCAACAGAAGAGAAACCAGTGACGTTTTACAAGCAGCATTCTTACCTTTCATCTACTTACCCAAAATGGCTTTTACAGATCAGGTAACTTATGTTGGAGCAATCAATAGAACCAAGTTTCCAAAAACATCTACTCAAGAATGGAGAGATGCCATTTTATTTGCCATTGTAGCTGCAAGTATCATTAGAACGTACACTTTCGAGGCTTTTACCATTCCTACTTCATCTATGGAAAAAACCATGCTCATTGGTGACTATTTGTTTGTAAACAAGCTGAGCTATGGCCCTCGAATTCCTAACACACCACTGTCTTTTCCTTTTGCACATCATTCATTACCATTGACTAACAACTCTGTTCCATCTTATTTAAAGTGGTTTGAGTTTGATTACACTCGTTTACCAGGGTTTGGTGATGTTGAACGCAACGATGTTGTTGTTTTTAACTACCCAACTGGTGACACGGTTGATGTTGTTTTACAATCGAATAAGGGGTATGATCAATTGATTCGTGACTGGGCTATAGAATTGAAGTCTATAGATTACAAAAGAGGTGGTAATCTACAATCAGATGAATATTACCAAGAAAAAGCTCGCCAACATATTCATGAAAAAAGAGACCTTACTGTAAGGCCTGTTGATAAGCGTGAAAACTTCATTAAACGCTGTGTAGGTATTCCTGGTGATGTTATTGAAATTAAAGACGGTACTTTATTTGTGAATGGCGAACAAGCTGAACAACCTAAAGACATGCAGTTTAGCTACATTGTACAAATGGCTGGTGATTTCCCTAAAAATCAGTCTAATTTGATGAAGCTGAAAACCGTTTACAACATCAACTTTCAAGATGTTATTGAATTGGTTCCATTGCGTACATTCATGTTCCCTCTTACAGCTGAAGCTTACGAGCGAATGCAACGCGATCCAATGGTGAAACGTATTGAGCGTTTATCTCACAAAAAGGATAAAATGTCTGTGTTTACTGCTCGACAAGTATCTGGTATGTTTGATGCGAAATACAAAGCTATGCTTGAAGAGCAAGGCATGTATAATCCAGACTTAAACATCTTCCCGAATCATCCAAACTACCATTGGACAGAAGATTTCTTTGGGCCATTGGAAATACCAAAAGCTGGAAATACTGTTCAACTTACTTTAGAGAATTTACCTATTTACGAGCGCATTATTGGCGTATATGAAGCCAATGATTTACGTGTTGCTGATGGAAAAATCTACATCAACGGTGAAGCAACAAATTCATACACTTTCAATATGAATTACTACTGGTTGATGGGAGACAACAGACACAATTCGGCAGATAGTCGTTTTTGGGGATTTGTTCCCGAAGATCACGTAGTTGGTAAAGCTGCTTTTGTTTGGATGTCAATTGACCCTGAGCTCGATTTATCAAACGGAAAAATCAGATGGGACCGTTTCTTTACGGTGGTTCGCTAATGGTGATTCTTGGATAAAAGCGAATTGATTTTAAGTCTGTGTTTGGGTGATGCTATAACTAATTCATCAACCAAACACGATTGAAATCCTCGCCACCAAGCACCCAGAAAACCAATATAAGCTGGACGAGTTATGTGATTGTGAATCATTTCACTTTCTCCTGATTTATTAACCAGTAAGTTCGAAAATACAGAGAGTAGTTTCTTAGTTTCTCCATTTTCAGCATCTATCAGCTCTAAGTGTAAATCGCTATAAGGCATATCAAGTGAGGTAAACACTTCGTATTGGTTCAACTTTGTTCTTAGATTTAAACGCTCTACTCTACCCGATGTAAATTGAGCTGTTAATACAGGACCAACAATTGGGTTTAAGTCATTAAGTTGAAAACTGGATAAATCGACATCTATAAACAAAGATGATTTCGGTTCTTGCTCATTGGCATAAATGTGAATATCAGCATTGGCTTTTGCCACCTGACATTGAGCATGAATATCTACAACGTGTTCTCGGCTATCTGTGCTGATATTTGATAACATCCCCGTTTTCAACTGGATATTTTCCATTCGAATCTCTCCCCTCTCGCGTGATTTCTTACCCAAAGGCATAAAAGTTAAATCGCCATCAGTGATGAAGAGCTGTTCAATTTGGAAAGGGAACTCAAGTTTAGATAGTAATGTGTGAGGTAATTTTTTATCAATCGATTGATCGTGATTCTTTCCTAAATCTTGAAAAACCTGAAGCACCGGTTTGAACAAATGGACTTCAGCAATATGAATTTTCTCAAGCGCAATTACTTCATGAAAATTGAATTCATTCAACACAATTGAATCTACATGAGCAACAAAAACAGCCGGATTTCGATACTTGCGATCGGCTAGCTTATACATGGCTGAATCAGCATCACCAACACTTAATCCTTGTATACTTAATCTCGAAAAATCGGTGTAATCAAAAGATTCAATTTGAGCTTTAAACTCACCTGATTTAAAGGATAAATCATTGAATGATAATTCTATTTCATCTGCATCAAAAAAGGTTTTATTCGCCACTTTAACTGAATCTACCACAATGTTTTGGACATCTAACTGCAACTTATTGAGTGAAATGTCTAGAGGCTTTTTAGCATTGGAATGGTATTTAATTGTTCCATTTTTAATTAGGAAACCTTCCAACTTTAAGCTGTATACCAACTGATTCGATAACTCTCTAAAAGAAGTAGACTCCCCTTCAGATCGAATCAGCTTATAATTCTCTTGAATATCAATTTCGGGTGAATCAATAATCAAGCTATCTAAATGAATGGTTTTAGTTAATAAATCAATCAAAGACCAACCATAAAGTGAGATTGAAGTGGATGATCCTTCTAACCAAAACCCTTTAAATGCAGTGTCGTGTTCTTCAATTTCGGCCTTTACTTCGGGTTTAGG
>MDTF01011229.1_pt1 | contig 15912 bp, 13 predicted proteins | sample 811191 | NCBI WGS metagenome assembly MDTF01 (sample SAMN05326649, study PRJNA326480) | marine metagenome | isolation source: seawater | place: Southern Ocean | collected 2011 | reverse complement strand
GAAACAAGACTAATCCTAGAAAAATACATTGCCATGATTTTTTACTGTATTTTTTTCAACAACGAAAAGAAACTGGTGCTGACGATATAGAAAGAGCAAACCAAGAATCCATACTTAAAATGGAAGATTCATATACTGCTCCATATAAAAAAGACAAAACATTTATTTACCAGAGACTAGTAGACTGGGCATATTATGATAAGAATAAAAGAACTGTTTTTAAACATATTTTTAGTGCTTTGAGATTAAAACCATTAAGTTTTTATTGGTATAGAACCCTATTTTATTATTTGAAAAAATTTTACTTATAATTCACATGAATCAAGAACCTTTAGTATCAGTACTTCTTCCTGCATATAACGCTGAAAAATTTATTACCGAAGCAATTAATAGTATTACAAGTCAATCATATAATAATATAGAAATAATTATAATTAACGATGGATCAACTGACGGCACTAAAGAAAAAATTAATAATATAAAAGATCATCGAATTAAACTATTTGAAAATGAAGTTAATTTGGGTTTAATTGAAACCCTTAATAAAGGAATTGAATTATGTAACGGAAAGTACATAGCGAGGATGGATGCAGATGACATTTCTTTTCCTAAACGAATAGAATTACAAGTACAAAAATTGGAAGAAAATAGTGAATATGGAATATGCGGAACTTGGTTTGAAACCTATAATGGTTCTAAATTATTAAGTACTTCAAAATATAATGTCTCGAATGATGAAATTCAGATACATCTGCTATACCAAATACACCTCTGTCATGGTACAGCTATATTCAGAAAGGAAGTATTAGATTATTTTAAATTTGATAAAAATTATGTCCATGCAGAAGATTTTGAACTATGGTCTAGAATTAAAACCAAGTACAAAATGACCAATATACCTGAAATATTGTATCGCGTAAATAGGCATGAAAACAATGTATCTGTATTAAATAGCAAGGTGCAAACTAAGAACACCCTTCGAATTATGTCTAATCAGCTAGAAGATATACTTCATTACGAAGTATCAGAAGATTTACTAATTTTATATAGAGATTTTTGTCATGCTAATTTTAATTTAAATCTTAATCAAATAATTAAGATTGGTTACTTAATAAATGATTTAGCAAATAGTGAATATAATTTAAACCTTAATAATCCTAAAGCATTCATTGAATATTTAACAGATAAATGGGAACACCTGTGCTACAATAATCTTAACAAAAACAAACAAGTTAATACAGTTTGGAAACAATTTTCACCAATAAAACCATCTTTAAAACTTCAAGCTAAGTTTCTAATAAAAAACCTAATCTATAAAGGTTAGGTTATTAACGAAAAACGCTTGAATCAAGAAACTTCAACCTCAGCTCCTGTGTCTATATAACCAGAATTCTCGACACCTTGAGTCGCTCCGAAATGAATCCCAATTTCGTTAGACTCTATTATATTAAAGGCTACAAAATTATTTAAGAAATCAAGTGTATTGGTATTTGATCTAATCCCAATATTTAAATAGTACTTTGAAGGAACAAAGTAGGGCTCCTTTAACTTTACTTTAAAAGTTAAAACATCCTTATCTCCAAATTCATAATCATCTCTGCACTCATGTGTACAAATTCGTGTTCCATTAGAACCATCAATACCAAAACCAAATGTGATTTTATTTATTATCGGATCTAGCCTTTTAACGGTAAACTCAAATTCTAAAGGCTCTCTCCAATAAAAGTTTTCTTTCGACCCTTTTAATTCAGTCATACGGGCTCTCACACCATATTTATCCGCTTCTCTTAGTGCTTGATCAGCAGATATACTATCATCTTTAGAAAGATTGACAGAACCTTCTAAATAACTCTTTATTATATTTTGAGGGGTATCATTCCCTACCAATTTACCAAACTCCATATGCAAACAACGTGTGCATAAATCGTTTACTGCAGCAAGATTATGAGAAACAAATAAAATAGTTTTACCATCTTTAGCGACACTATCCATTTTCCCTAAGCACTTACTCTGAAATTCAGCATCTCCAACAGCTAAAACTTCATCTACAATTAATATATCAGGCTCCAAATGCGCAGCTACTGCGAAAGCTAATCTAACGTACATTCCCGAGCTATACCTCTTTACTGGTGTATTTATATATTTCCCTATTCCTGAAAAATCAACAATCTTATTGTACTTTTCTCTTATTTCAGATTTGGACATCCCTAGGATAGCACCGTTTAAGTAGATATTCTCTCCACCTGTTAATTCTGGGTGAAAACCAGTCCCAACCTCCAAAAGAGAGGCTATTCTTCCATTTATTTTTATGGCACCACTTGTAGGTCCAGTTACCTTAGATAGAATTTTAAGTAAAGTTGACTTACCTGCACCATTTTTACCGACTATACCTAAAATTTCACCCTTACTTACATCGAAGTTGATATCCTGCAGAGCATAAACATATTCAGAGTCTCCATCATCTCTGTTATTATCATCTATTTCATCAGCGATTCCTTGCCCTAAAATGCTCTTTAAAGCTCTTTTTATATCTTGCTTAACTGTAGATTGTCCTATCAGTCCTAACTTATATTGCTTATATACTTCCTCAACCTTAATTACTGTATCCATACTTACAATTAAACTGTATCCATGAAATTTTTTTCCGTTTTATTAAACAGAATTAAACCTAGAAACATAATAATAAATGATAATCCAAACATCCACAAAACATCTGGAACACTATCGTAAAAAGAATTTGATCTTAAAAATATTCCTCTGAAATTTTCGATCACGGGTGTCATCGGATTAAGCTTCATAATTGGCTTAAACTTACTTGGAATTTGAGACATTGGTATTATCACAGGAGTAGCATACATAAGTAGTTGAATTCCAAAAGTGATAAAATATATTAAATCCCTATATTTTACAGCTAAAGCTGAAATCATTACTCCCAAACCCAAACCTAACATGGCCATCGTTAAAAGATCAATAAATAGGAACATTATATACCAGTCAAATGTAATGTTCTCTATACCGTTAGCAGTTCCTTGTAATTTAAAAAACACAAGAAAAATGAGAAGAAAAACAAACTGAATACCAAATCCAATCAAATTAGACAGAACTAGTGAAAATGGGACAGATAATCTAGGAAAATATACTTTACCAAACATTCCCGCATTAGCAACAAATGTGTTAGAAGTTTTAAGTAATGTTTGTGCGAAATATGACCAAGCAACCACACCTGAATAGTAAAACAGAAAAGGTGTTTGACCGTCTGTACTGAGTCCTGCCATTTTCCCAAACATAAAATAAAGCATCAAAGAAGTTAATAAGGGTTGCGCTAAATACCAGATTGGCCCCAACACAGTTTGCTTATATACAGCAACAAAATCTCTCTTAACGAAAAGAAATATTAAATCTTTATATTTATAAAGTTCTTTTAAATTTAGATCTAATATCTTCTTTTTAGGTCTAATAATTTCGGTCCAATATTGTTCGTCAGCCATTATATCATTTTAACTTACAGCACACAAATATAATAGAAAAACACTAATGATATTTCAAAGTTCAATTAAATCTTATTTTTCATTGATTTTGCCACTGTTAAATGAACTGTTTAAAAAAAATAATTATTTGATTAAAAAGTTTTGACTCAATCAGCTCGGGAAATTCAAAGTTCCAAATCAACTTCACCCTTTATTATCTAGTTTTTTTCAGTTTTAGGTACTACGAAAAAAACATTTTATCAGTATTATTCTTTAAAATCATATTTTATTAAACTTTTCCTTTAATTTTAAAAAGGGAGTCTCTAGAAATTTATAACTTATTTTAGCAATTAAAATTGACAAAACTAAAGCGACAATAGTTTCTATAAAAACGACTGAAAACACAGAATCATTAAGACCTATTTTCCTGGATAAAGTAATCGTTATTAATATACCTATAAAATGCAAACAGTATAAACCATAAGTTATACTACCCAGTTTCGATATTGATTTAAAGTTTTTCATTTTGTAGAAGGAGTTTTTTGCGAAATTTTGCTCTAAAATAATAACTGCAATCAATATTGCAATCAATAATCTCTCTGTTACTCTAAAAAAGTAAACATCAAAAAATAGTTCTTTTCTAAATAAAACAATCAATCCAAAGAATATATATACAAGGACAAGTTGATACTTCTTAACTTGTTCAAACAATGATAATACGTTCTTTTTCTTAATTAACCATGCGGAAAAAGCTCCAACCGCCATATCCCCAATGCAAGATAAAGTATGAAGCTCGTTTGTTAAATCCACATTAGTACAAGCTCTGTATAAAATTGAAGATAGTATAACAACACAAAACGGAATCCAATACTTCTTAATTGGAATCTTAAATAAAATCAATGGCCAAAGTAGATAAAACTGTTCTTCGATAGCTACACTCCATAGTACTCCTAAAATTGATGCATCAGGTAATCCATTTTTAATTAAATCAAAATTATTTAAGAAGGTTAAATAATAACCAATATTGGCAGATTCACTAGGAATTTGTCCAAAAAAAGTTTTCAATAAAGGAAATCCAAAAAAACCAAATAACATCGCGAAGTAAAACAATGGCCAAATTCTTAAAACTCTCCGCATCCAAAAATTTAATACATCAATCCTTCCTGTTTTAAGCTTCTCTTCTATTAGTAAATAAGTAATTAGGAATCCACTTAAAACAAAAAAGAAATTCACACCCAAATTTCCATTAGAGAACAATCTATCTGTAAGAAATAGGTATAATTCATTACTTAAAACGTCTGTATTTTCAGTATAAAAACTATGATATAGAAAAACGACTAAAAACGACAAAAATCTTAACCCATCTAAATTTTCAAAAAATATTTTTCCTTTTTTAGACATATTAGTTCGGTGTATCTACTATTAATTTTTATCAAAATCAAAGGTAAATAAATATTATAATTTACCAACTGCAACAAACTTTCAATTTAAATATTCATCCTTTCTAAACACCCCGAATAAAAAAGTATAAATATTGTGAAAAACCTTAGATAAGGCATACAAATCTGATATATTCACTATTAATTATAAAACTTTTAAGATATATCTATAAGGATAACAGTAAGCCATTATTATGTAAGTTTACTCCACATCTGGAGAGATATAATTTGCAGTACCTCTTTGTGAAAGAAAAAAAAGTTATTTAGTTAACTGCGATACAAATAACAGAAAAGTAAACTTTATTTTAAACCTATTAATTTCATTACAACTATTCATGTTTTTATTTTTATATTTATTTTAAAAATAACATTTTAGCACCAAAGATATTATCTTCAACTTTTAAATCTCATTACTCTTTAATTCAAAAAAATCAATCTTTTGAATGAAGTAATTTAGCGTCAATAAGATCTAAAATTTCAGAATCGATTTGGTCTTCAAATTTTCTTGCCCAAAAGTTTTTTGTACTATGAAGCCTTTGAAAATCATCTTTAGTCCAAATTACTGGATGTGAACCATCTCCACCTTCCCATTCAACCTCTCTCAGGTAATCATTTTCAACATTTGCCGCAAACTTAGAATTCATTGTTATTGAATGAAAGTACATTTCGTCAGGAATTAAAGAATACTTATAAAACTTTTTCCATTTAACTGAATTATTATGCTCATTTATGATATATTGAATTAGTTTACGGGTAAAAGAAAACCAAGTTTTCCCACCATAAAAATCAAAATCTACCTGATGATCTCTTTCCCTTGGTAAAACCCTACTAAAAACCAAACGAGAGAATTCATCTTTGACAGTGCCTAGTTTCCAATATTTTTTAAATTCAAATAAAAATATTTTTACCGTTTGATAAAGAGTTTTATCTAGTAATCGTCTTGAAAGTAATTCTGGTATTATAAAAGTTTCCCCCAGCCATGGAAAACAAAATCGATTCACTCTGTAAGCCTGACGATTTTCTCCCCAAGGATGATTTACAAAATCAGCTTCCCCTTCTTTAGGAAACATTTTCCAAAAGTACATAAACTCTTTCCCGCTATGTTTTTCAAAAAATTCAAATATCTCTTCATTCTTTTTAATTGGATAATCTTGACCACTCAATAAGTGCAAATAATCAAACTTACTTCCAATCTTTAGTAAGGTTTCCATCCCATTAATAGTCGCCTGAACGATAGCGAAACCATTGTGTATACTTCTTTCGCGCTTACAGAAGTAAACATTTCCGTATGATGCTGTATTCTTTCTTATATCTTTCCAAAAGTCACCTTCACATGATTTACTCACATGAATAACAAAATCAGTGCGATCATTATTTAATTTATCAATTAATCTAAGGACTTGCTTCGCATTTTTGTGCGCATTTATTAAATATGCGAATCTCATTTTATATATATATATATCATTAATAATTCCCTATTTGCACTAAAATCTAGATCAGACTTTAAAAGTACAATAAATACAAATTTACCAATTTAGAAATCAATTTCAATTTTTATTCTTAATAAGCTATCACTTTTCTTTCAAATCAAGAAACTCTTTATATATTTACCCAAAATTATTAAATAATGAAATTATTTATTCTCGCGGGTGGTTATGGAAGTAGATTAGGTCATATAACTGAGTCCATCCCTAAACCTATGGTAGAAATAGGTGGTAAGCCAATTCTTTGGCACATAATGAAATACTATTCTGCATTTGGCGTAAATGAATTTGTTATTTTATTAGGATACAAAGGACAAGTAATCAAAAATTATTTCTATAATTATTACTCGAACAATCGTAATTTTGAAATTAACCTTGCTACCGGTGAAACTTCATTTCTTGAAAACAATAATAAAGAAGATTGGAAAGTTACTTTGCTAGACACTGGTGTAGACAATTTAAAAGGATCCAGGATAAAACAAGCTGAATCTTTAATGGGTGAAACAAACTTCATGACATATGGTGATGGTGTTTGTAATGTAGATCTTAGCAAATTATTAGCCTTTCACAAAGATCATGGAAAGACAGTAACTATGACAGGTGTTTATCCACCATCTCGTTTTGGAGAATTAAACATTGAAGGTGATACAGTAGTTTCCTTTGAAGAAAAACCACAAATTTCTACTGGTGGATTAATTAATGGTGGATTTATGGTTTTTAATAAAAACCTTACAGATAACCTTACCCTGGAAAAAGACTGTGATTTCGAATTTGGTCCATTAGAAGAGTTAGCGACAAATAAAGAAATAAAGGTATTCAAACACAGTGGAGATTGGGAATGTGTAGATACAGAAAGAGATTTAAAGCATTTAAATAAAATTTGGGACAATAATAAAGCATTCTGGAAAAAATGGTAAATAAAAAAATTCTAATAACAGGACACAATGGATACATAGGGCCATTGTTAGTGAATTTATTACAAGAAAAAGGATTTGAAGTAGTAGGTATAGATGTCAACTATTTTGATGATTATTGTGATTTCTTTCCAAATGGATTAAAGCCATTTACTCAAAAAATTAAAGATGTAAGAGATATTGAAGAATCCGATCTTGAAGGTATATATGCCGTTTGTCAACTTGCAGCTATATCTAACGATCCGATGGGAGAACTAAACCCTTCAATTACCGACGATATTAATTACAAATCAGCTATTGAAATAGCTAAGAAGGCAAAAAAAGTTGGTGTTAAAAAATTCATATACAGTTCTTCTTGTAGTTTGTATGGAATTGCGGGAGATGATGCACTTGACGAAACTGCTGAATTAAATCCTGTTACCGCATATGCAAAATCAAAAGTTGCAACTGAAGTAGCTTTAGCGAAGTTATCAGATGATGATTTCTGTGTTACTTATTTAAGAAACGCTACTGCTTTTGGAGATTCTCCAAAACTAAGAACAGATCTAGTTGTAAATAACTTAGTTGGATGGGCTGTAACAAAAGGTGAAATTAAAATCATGAGCGATGGCTCTCCATGGCGCCCTTTGGTTCATGCTGAAGATATTGCGAGAGCATTTGTTGCTATGATTGAAACTGATGCTTCCATAATAAATAATGAAGCGTTTAATGTTGGAATGAATACTGAAAACTTTAGAATTAGAGAAGTAGCTCAAATGGTTGGTGAAGTTGTTCCAAACTGTGAGGTTGTAATTACGGGAGAACACGGATCTGATTCAAGAACATACAGAGTTAACTTTGACAAGATTAAAAATTTAGTACCTGCATTTCAACCAAAATGGACTGTGAAAGCTGGAATAGAAGAACTTTACCATCAGTATACAAAACAAAACATTCAATTTGAAGATTTTACAGGAAGGAAGTTTGTAAGGCTTAAACAATTGGATTACTTGCAGAACGAAAATTTAGTAGACAAAGATTTATATTTTAAGAAATGATTGAAGGAGTAATTGTTACGCCGTTAAAGCAGTTTTGTGACGAAAGAGGAAAAGTAATGCATATGTTAAGAGCTGATGCTGAACATTTCGAGGAATTCGGAGAAGTATATTTCGCAACAGCATATCCTGGGGCAATAAAAGGATGGCACAATCATACCGAACAAGTTCAAAATTATGCTGTAATTCAAGGAATGATAAAACTTGTAATGTATGACAATCGTCCAGATTCAAGTACTTACAAAGAAATCCAAGAATTCTTTATAGGAGAAGACAACTATTGTTTAGTTAGAATTCCAACAGGTATAATAAACGGTTGGAAGTGTATCGGTACTGAGACAGCTATGGTAGCTAACTGTGCAACCCAGCCTTTTAAAGATGGAGAAATGCTACGTTATGATCCGTTTGGAGATAAAGTCCCTTATAACTGGGATATTGAAATGAAATAAAAATACAATTATGAAATTTTTAATATTTGGAGGAAACGGATTAGTAGGGAAAAGCTTACAATCTTTATTGAAATCTAAAGGTGAACCATATATTGCTACTTATAGAAATAACGGTTCTAAAAATGAATTAATATGTGATATCGGTAACATTAATGACTTAGAGGCTGCCTATAAAACTTCCAATCCTGATATTGTAATTAATGCAACTAATTTAGCTGGAGGTGTAAATAAATGTGAATTCGAAGCGGAAATCGCATATGATTTCCATGTTACTTCAAACAAAAACATGGTTGATTTAGCAAATAAGTATAATGCTAAATTTGTCATGATTTCAACTGATTATGTTTTTGATGGTGAAAATCCACCATACATAGAAGAAGATCAAACTAATCCGCTCAACAAGTATGGAAAGTACAAGTTGGACGCAGAAAATTATATGGTTGAAAATTCTAAAGACTATATAGTTGCTAGAACCACTAATGTTTTTGGATGGGACCCCACAACTAAGACTCCAAACTATTTAATGCAACTTTATTTTAATTTAAGCGAAGGAAAAAAATGCAATGCCCCTTCATTCTTGTCGGGAAATCCAACTTACGTTGATGATTTAACAAAAGCGATTGTTGATTTATCTTTAAATAACGAAAAAGGAATATTTCATGTAGTTGGAAGCTCAAATATTAACAGATACGATTGGGCGATACAATTTTGTGAAATTTTTAATTTTAATAAAGAATTATTAAGTGACATAAAAGTAGCTCCTGAAGGAATAGTACCTCGTCCTCTTGAATCTAATTTAAGTTCTGAAAAGCTGCAAAAAGCTTTAGGTTACAAACTTTCAACAGTAGAAGATGGTTTAAAACAATTTGCTTCAGAGCTAAAGAAATCATAATACTGATATTAGTTTAGTCTTTGATTCTTTAAATACAACAAAGTCTCCTTAAATTAACCAAATTCTTAATAAATTCTGAAATTACCTTGAATACAGACATTAGTCCATCTATTCCGGATTACTGAAATTTAAATAAAGTACTTTTTCAGCAGTACTTGAAACTACAGTGTCCTTTTTACTATTCTTAATTCTTAAAAAGAGTTTTTCAAGAAAGTGATGAAAGTAAAATTGTTAAAATCACTCCTAAAATAAAAATGAGGTGATAAGGTTGACTAAATTTCACATTAAAATATTTAAATAATTCTATTGAAAGATCTAATACAATTAAATGAAATACAAATAAACCAAAGGAAATTTTGCCTAAATAATTGAATACTCTATTTTCAAGGAAAAACACAACTTTATCATTTAACGCAGCATTAGCAATAACTAATGCAAATAAAACACAAAAGTATTCCTTTTCAATAAATAAAATCTTTAAGTTTAACCACCAGGAAACACATAATCCTAAAAGTAATATATATTGAAATATTTCGCTTAATATTACATTAAATTTCTCTTTTTGATAGATAGCAAAATAGGCAACGACAGCTCCCGTTGCCATAGCTGCAAATCCAGTTTTAGGGATTATGCAATAATTCATTATTATTACAATATCTAACATTTAGGAAATCTATCAAATGAGGAGAGAAAGTAAATACTACAATCGTTGTAAATAAAAAGAACAGTATTTTCTTAGCGTTAATTTTCTGTATTACCCAAGGCCAAATTAAATAAGACGGCTCTTATGCGCCTACAGACCATAGAACACGACCATAAGCAAAAGCCAAAGGGGAAATCACTAAGTTAGGTGAAAATAATAAATAACAAGGGAGAATATTAGTCAAGCCCTCATTCCAACCCGAGGTAGAAATGTAGAAGATGATACTCAAAAATAAGAATTATATTAAAAAACCACTTAAAACAAAAAAGAAATCAACACCTAACTCTCCATTAATCACAGAAACGCCATAATGATGGAAAACGATAACGCTAAGAGCAGAAAATACTCTAACGCCGTTCAGATTTGGAAAAAAACTTTATTCATATCCACAAATAATTTAATCGAGTAAAGCTAATAATTCAGTATCGTATTTTTTTATTATTGCTTCCCAAGTATATAAAGTTGAAGCCCTCTCAAAAGCAGCATTCCCTATTTTTAATCTAAGAGAATCATCTTGGAGTAATTCACAAATTTTCTCAGAAATATCATAACTATCTCTTTCCCTACTAACTAACCCTGTTTCACCATTTACAACAGCCTCAGTTACTCCTGAGGCATCAGAAACAACTGCAGGTTTTCCGCACATTGCAGCCTCAATTATTGCGATTCCAAAACCTTCAAAATCGCCATCTTTAGAAAGAACACTCGTCATACCAAAAACATCACTAGCATTTAGCCATAAAATCATTTCTTCATCTTCCAAACGTCCTAAAAAATGGACTCTACTATTTAAATTCAATTCATTTGCTAAGCTTTCTAATTTCTCTTTTATAACCCCGAGACCAATACAATAATAATGAGCGTTGGGAACTTTTTTAAGAATCTCTGGCATTGCTCTTATAATCCACTCTTGTCCTTTTCTTTCGTGAACACCACCAATAGTTAAAATTATTTTCTGGTTCTCTATATTCTTAAACTTCTTAAACTGGCTAATTTCGTTTGCAGGTAACACTTTAAAAATAGAAGAATCACCCCCATTATGTATAACAATAGAGTCTTCAATTATGAAATTATTTTTTTTTGCAACACTCCTTGTGAATTCAGAAACAAAGATAATTTTATCTGAATTTTCATACAGTTCATGCTTAACATTTGTCTTATTATTTTTTTGATTAATTCCGAATTCTATACCATGACCTAAAAGAACTAATTTGGACTTAAAAAGTTTACTAAAAAAACTAGAATTATTCAATGCTGAAGTACCAGTCCCAACAATTAATGAAGGCCTATGTTGGAGTAATGAAATAAAAGTTAATAGAACTTTTTTTAGTTGAGTTAATCTAGAAGAAACAGATGGTACATTAATCACCTTAAAATCTTGAGACTTATTAAAAATCTTTAGTTCAGTAGAATCTGTATAATTTTGTTCGGTTATAACTTGAACATCCCAACCAAACTTAAACAATTTATCTGCCAAATGAAAAGCATGACAACCAACTCCTCCTGGACCGGGAGGGAACTCTGAAGATACTATTGATATTTTTTTACTCATCAAAAAATACGTTTACTTAAAAGTACTTATTAAAATTAAATACTCAATAGATTATCAATTACTAAACCGATATAAAAAACGAATTTATTTAAAGTGAAGTAACATCATTCGAAATGGTTATTCAATAAACACTTCAATATCTCTTTCTATAATTTCTTGTATCAAGATGTCGGGATTCTCTTCCTCAACCATTGAGCGATTTATTTTCCTATCCCATATCAAAACAACCTCTTCAAAAGTTTCTGTTAAATATTTAATTAAAGCTCTAGAGAAGGAATCTCTAATTATCATAACTTTAAAAGGTAAGCCATTTTTATTTTTATATCTGAGTTCATATTCCCAATCATCACATGAAGCTCCAGGTCGAATTTCATATCTACTCTTTAATTCGATTACCTCTGAATTTATCTGCTTGTATACAATACGATTTTCAATATTTTTTAATCCTAACATTCCTGTAAGATCCATATAAACTGAATCTACTTCTAATCTTTTAAATCTTGACAAGCTGACTGGGATAATTTTCGGGTATTTAACCTGTAGTTCTTTAATAAGAGTTAAGTAACCAAGATATGCGCCTTCGTCATTCCAATGTGAATCAGTTTTATGGTACAGCCGAACTGAGTCTTTTTTTTGTAATATTTTAGTTTTTAAGTCAATCAAATTCCATTCTTTTTTTGATAAGAATGAACGGAGATCTTCAAATTTTGATTTTCCTTTATTTTTTTTAGAATAATAATACTTTGGATAAACAGATAATTTAGAAGGAGCAACACAAGTAAGATAAAAAATCCCCATAGAGTCTAACCAGGCTTTATTAAAATTTAACTTCCTTAGTATTTTATTCTTTTGCTTCATTGTGAAATTAGAACCTTTTAAGGTCTCAGTAATCGAGTTCGAATATCTGTTCCCTACATAAAACCATCCTTCTTCACCAACAACAACTTTTTTTGGTAATGTACTAGTCTTTAAAAAATTGTATTTAAACTGAGTATGGGCTTGTAAATATGGTTTGCGCAGACCGTAACTATCCTTAAAATCTTTATCCACCGCGTTAAAAATAGAAACAGTTGGAGATTCTTCAATAATCGATTCTATATGCTTAACATTAAAACCACCATTTGAAAATAAAAAAATTGGAAAAGGGATCGCAATAGAAAATAAAAAGACAATTGAAAAGATGATATTTTTGGTTTTATTATTCTCCATTAAAATCTGAAATATATGAATGGGTTATAAGAATCTACTGCTATGTAGCTAATAGAAACATGAAACATTAAAATCAAAAAAGAAAAATAAATTAATTTAGCAATAGTATTTTGATTGTAATTATTCAACATTTGCTTGAAGTAACCAAAAACAGGCATTGAAATAGCAACACCAATAACTAACATTATATATAGTTCTATACTCATGAAGTAGTTAACATCGCCTAGGATACTATCTATTGAGGCAGGAATAAACATTTGTCGTAAGTAAAGCAGAGCCTCAGTTAGTGTTTCAGCTTTGAAGAACACCCACCCAATCATAACAATAAGAAGTGTATAAATATGCTGCATTGGACCCGTTTTCAAAAGTATCTTTCCTCCACCTAATCTTTCGAATATAATGAAGGTACCGTGAAACATTCCCCAAACAATAAAGTTCCAACTTGCCCCATGCCAAAAACCTGTAACAAAAAATACGACCCCTAAATTAAAGTAAGTATTATAAGCTCCATTTTTACTTCCTCCCAAAGGAATATATACATAATCTCGGAACCAAGAAGAAAGAGAAATATGCCACCTCCTCCAAAAATCTCTTATTGATTTTGAAATATAAGGATAATTGAAATTTTCTAAGAAATCAAAGCCAAACATTTTACCTAATCCAATTGCCATATCTGAATATCCTGAAAAATCAAAGAAAATATGCAATGAGTAAGTTACAATACCTAACCATGCAACCCCGGTAGAAATTTCATAGGGAGCAAAACTAAAAATTTCATCTGAAGTGGCAGCAAAAGTATTTGCCAATATTACTTTCTTACCTAACCCGATTATAAACCTTTGAATACCCTCAGAAAACTTTTCCCAAGATAGGTTTCGATTAGTTAGTTGCTTTTGAATATCAACGTATCTAACAATAGGTCCCGCAACTAGCTGCGGAAACATAGTAACATATGTTGCAAATTCTATAAAGTTCTTATTGGCTTTAACATCACCTCTGTAAACATCTATTGTATAAGACATTGTTTGAAATGTGTAGAAGCTAATCCCAAGAGGCAACGCAATTCCGGGAAGATCTTTAAAAACACTTCCATTACAACCAAATTTAGTGAGTAATAAATGAAAATTCTCGAATGCAAAATCAGCATATTTAAAACAAGCTAAGAAAGATAAATTAGCTATAATTGAAATTGTTAATCCAAGTTTTCTTTTTCCAGAATCAATAACCAATCCACAACAATAATCTATGATCGTAGAACTAAGCATCAAGAGCACTAAAAACTCTTCACCCCATGTATAAAACAATACACTTGAACACAGTAGTACAATATTCTTAAATTGTTTTGGAACAATATAAAAGCTCAGTAAGACAAAAGGCAAAAATACAAACAAGAAAAATGGAGCAGTAAAAAGCATTTATTTTATCGTAAATATTAATTCAATCTGCATCTTTTTCAAGTAGAGTTCAAAGTAATTAAAAATATATTTCTTTTCCATCACAGTAAATTTAATTTAAAATTACAAAGGAATAATATAAATACAATGATTTTAATTCTTTGATTACCAGAAAATATCATAACGAGCGATTTATAATCCCCTAACAAAAATTAAGTAAACATAAAATTTTTAATACGCACACTTTATAAATGAACTAAACTATAATAATTTATAATTTGGTCTTTCTTTTTGAGTTTAGTATAAAAAGTAAAGAGATGAAAAATGGCATAAATGGAATTTTATATCGCACTAAAGCTCCAAAATTAGATGTACTTAGTCCAACCCCAAACCCTAAAACAAGAGTGAATAATAGACAGAAAATAAGGTAAGGATCTTTAAATATGTATGCTAATATTTTGAAGGGACCCAAAATAAATAAGAAATAAATTGATATTAAAGAAATAACCAAATTTTCAATTCCTGAAACCAACATAGTTGGACTACCAGTCTCCCATAAATAAGGTCTAAAAACAGCTGCATTTACTGCCAAAGGAAACTTAGCCAAAACGCCTCTCAAAGTTGGTTCAAATTCACCGATGTCAAATGAATTAGATCCATAAACATCTCTTTTTAAATCCTGTTGCTGTATAGCCGCTTCCTCCAGTATCCTATCGGAGGAATACCTTCCAAACATATCAGAAAAATCAACTAATAATACTTGCAATAAAAAGATTAAACCAACAAATATTCCCGGTATTACAATTGTTTTGGTGAGAATACTTCCTACATTTTTTATCCTCTCAAAATTTGTAAAAACAATTAATCCTGGTAATAGCGCAAAAAGTATATAGGATTTAATCGATAATATAATATACACAGCAACAGATAAGTAAAGTACATTTTTAAATCGATCCTTCTTTGCGATAAAAATGTTATATACGCCACAAAAAGAGTAACATGTTGCACTGAAAGTAAAAGTATCTTTCATAATCCCTGACCCCCAGAATACGACAGATGGAATCATTAAAAATGCAAAAGCCAATTCTTTTTGAATTGTTAAGTATCTAACTACAATTATTTCATACAAATTCCAAACCCATCTGTATGAAACTAATGCAATCAATAAAGTTGTTGACAAAAAACCGCCATGAGTGAAAAAGCAAAAAACACTCGTTATTTTCATAACTAGATAAGTTCTAGAATCTCTAAACATATACGCTGGAGGATAACCAGTATCTATGTCAAACTTTGCCCAAGCAAAACCATCGTTTGTGTGAAATAGAATAAAAAAATATTCAGTAGGGGATTTCCAAAACACCTTATACATGGCCAT
>MDTF01000604.1_pt1 | contig 15914 bp, 14 predicted proteins | sample 811191 | NCBI WGS metagenome assembly MDTF01 (sample SAMN05326649, study PRJNA326480) | marine metagenome | isolation source: seawater | place: Southern Ocean | collected 2011 | reverse complement strand
TAAAACTAAAAAAACTTAACAAGACTATAATATTTGCAACTCACAATAGAGATTTAGCTAATAAAGCAGATTACAAGTTGAGTATTTTAAATGGTAATATAAAAAGAGTTAATGTCTAACGTCAAAGTCTTTAATAACTTTAAAATCCACACCCAATATTCTATATGCGAGGGCGCTGTTAAGATTGACGATTTAGCAAATTATTGCAAAGAGAATAAAACTCCTAATGTTGGAATTTGTGACAGCTTTAATCTATGCGGAGCATTAGAATTTGCTGAGAAAATCAGTAAGTCCGGAACACACCCCATAATAGGAACGCAAATTAATTTTTCTTTAGAAAATTCTACAGGTAAGCTTCCCTTATTTGCCAGGTCATCTCAGGGGTATAAAAATTTAATTAAACTATCATCAAAAAGTTATTTAGAATCTGATGAAAAAACTGATCCGCATTGTAAAATTAGCGTACTTAAAAATATTAATGATGGTTTAATAGTATTAAGCGGTAATCATCATGGTCTTTTTGGAAAATTATTCAAACTCAATAAATTAAGACAAATTGAAGATGCCGTAAAAGAATTAAAAAATATTTTCAAAGATAGATTTTATCTTGAAATACAAAGGCACAATGAAGTTGGTGAAGAAAACTATGAAAATTTTATAATTAAACTTTCTGAAACTTGCCAAATACCATTACTGGCTACTCAAGAAATTTTTTACTTAAAAAAAGAAATGTACGAAGCGCATGACGCTCTTGTTTGCATTGGTCAAAAAAATTTTATAGACGATCCAAATAGACAAAAGTTTAGTGATCAACATTTTATTAAAAAAAATGAAGATATAGCTGTTCTATTTGAGGATGTTCCAGAAGCTTTAGAAAATAATTATAATTTTCCTTATAGATTTGATTTTAAACCCAAAAAATCAGCTCCAGTTCTACCTTCAATAAATACAGAAGGAAATATTACCGTTGAAGATGAGTTATTGACGCAAGCAAAAAAGGGTTTAAAAAATAGATTAGAAAATTACATTCTTAAAAAAGACCCAAAACCTAACAAGGAAAATATATTAAAAGTTTATGAAGACAGACTGTCTCATGAATTAAATATTATAAATTCAATGAACTACCCTGGTTATTTTCTGATCGTTTCTGATTATATTAGATGGTCAAAAAAAAATAACATTCCTGTAGGTCCTGGTAGAGGATCAGGAGCAGGTTCTTTAGTTGCATATTGCCTAGATATAACTGACGTTGATCCAATTGAATTTGATTTAATTTTTGAGAGATTTTTAAACCCAGATAGAATTTCAATGCCAGATTTTGATATTGACTTCTGTGAAGAAAAAAGAAATTTAGTTTTTGAATATTTAAAATCTAAATATAAAAATGGTGTTGCTCACATCATTACATTTGGTAAGTTAAAAGCTAGAATGGCAATAAGAGACATGGGTAGAGTACTTGGTCTACCCTATGGACATGTAGACAAAATAAGTAAAATGATCCCATTTGATCCTTCAAGACCTTTGTCTCTACAAGAGTCAATTGACAGAGAACCAAGATTTAAAGAAGAGATTAAAAATAATAAAAAAGTCGAAAAATTAATTGAACTTTCGTTAAAAGTAGAAGGGCTGAACAGAAATATGGCCACACATGCTGCTGGTGTTGTTATAGCAGGAGAAAATTTATCTGAGCAAGTTCCTTTGTATAAAGATCATTCTGCTAATTTAATATTACCTTCTACACAATTTGATATGCACTCTTCAGAAAATGCGGGTTTGGTAAAATTTGATATACTAGGTCTTACCGCTCTTACGGTCATTAGCAAAACAATTAAAATGTTAAAATTAAAAAATATTGACCTGGATATAAGCAAAATCGATCTTAAAGATCAAAATGTTTTTAAACTATTGTCCACTGGAGAAACTACAGGCTTATTTCAGCTAGAAAGTACAGGTGTAAGAGATACTTTGCGTCAGATGAAACCAACGGAATTCAATGATATCGTCGCTTTAGTTGCTCTTTATAGACCAGGACCAATGAGTAATATACCCACGTACAATGAATGTAAAAATGGCCAAAGAACCCCAGATTATATTCACCAAACTTTAGAAAAAATTTTAAAGCCAACTTATGGAATTATAATTTATCAAGAGCAGGTGATGCAAATTGCTCAAACACTTGCTGGGTTTACAGCCGGTGAAGCAGATATTTTAAGAAGAGCAATGGGTAAGAAAAAAAGAGCAGAACTTGAGAAGCAAAAAGAAAAATTTATTTCAGGAGCACTTAAAAATGGCATTAAAAAAGATGTAGCCAATTATGTTTTTACTAAAATAGAACCATTTGCTGATTATGGTTTTAACAAAAGTCACGCTGTTGCTTATGCTCTAATTGCATTTCAAACTGCTTACTTAAAAACCTATCACAAGGAAGAATTTATAGCAGCTTCTATGTCCACGACACTAACTAATACAAGCAAACTTAGAGAATACGTTGAAGAGTTAAAAAGATTAAAGGTCGTAGTCATTAGACCTTCAATAAATAATTGTTTTGCTGAATTTAAAGCAGAAACAAACAAAATATTTTATGGTTTAGGAGCCATTAAAAGTGTGGGTTTTGATGCTGTTTCAAATATTGTAAATGAGAGAGAAAAAAATGGAAAATTCAAAACATTCACAGATTTTATAAATCGAGTAGACCCAAAAGATGTGAATAAGCTCCAACTCGAAGGACTTGTTAAAGCTGGATCTTTTGATGAAATTGATACTAATAGAAAAAAATTATTCGAAGCTATACCAAAGATTATTCAAACAATAAAAAGCAAGCACGACGAAAAAATAAGCAACCAAACAAATCTCTTTGACGACACCACAAATAGAGATAATGAAATATTTAAATTTGATACAACTAAATCATGGACAAAAAAAGAATTACTAGGTGAAGAATTTGTTTCTTTAGGTTTTTATATCTCAGATCACCCATTGAATGAATATAAAGAATTTTTTACTCAGCTTGAAATTAATTCTTATAAAGAATTTGTAGAAAGCACTAAAACGGAAGCACTTGTTGCAGGAACGATAATGTCTATTCAAGAAAAGAAGAGCGCTAAAGGTAACTCCTATGCAATTGTAAAGTTTAGCGATAACAAAAGTGAGTTTGAAATTTTCTTATTTTCTGATCTTTTTGCCTCTAATAGAGATAAGCTAAAAGAGTCCAGCTCATTTATTTTAACTCTTCATAAAGACAAAAACACTAACGAAAACAACCTAACAAGAGTTAATATTAGAAAAATAGTAGATCTTTCTGATTTAGTTAACAAAACTTACGAAAGTGTATCAATAGAATTAAATAGCACGGAAAAATTAAAAGAATTGAACGAATTATTAAAGGATAAGGGTGAAACTAAGATCAACGTTATCTTGAAAGACAGCAATAAAAACTACTCATTTGAACTTGAAAAAACTAGAAAGTTTGACTTTAACTTGTTTAGCCTAATTAAAAACAAGGAATATGTTAAAAAAATAAGCTTTTAGTTACTTGATTTGTGTTCTGTTTAAATATATGAAAGCGTAATTTCGCACACAGCGTTAAGGGGTAAAACCCTACCGGTCTCGAAAGAGGTTTGCTGTGGTGGATTAACCGGAAAATTTATGAATATACCAGAAGTAAACATTAAACAATTATTAGAAGCCGGAGTACATCTTGGTCACAAAACATTAAGATGGAATCCAAAAATGAAAAAATTTATTTTTGGTGAAAAAAATTCAATCCATATAATTGACCTGACTCAAACCGTCGTTTACTTTAAGAACGCTTTAACAGAAATATATAAATGTATTTCTAGCGGTGGAAAAATATTATTTGTGTCTACAAAAAAACAAGCCTCTGAACAAATTACGAATCTAGCAAAAGAAACTGACCAATATTATGTAAATTATAGATGGCTAGGTGGAATGTTAACAAACTGGAACACAATTCAGAATTCAATTAAGAGATTAAAAATGCTAGAAGAGAGACTTTCCAAAGAAGATACAGGCTTTACAAAAAAAGAGATTTTAAAACAAGGTAAAGAAAGAGAAAAACTTCAAAAATCCCTTGGTGGTATAGCTGACATGAAAAAGTTACCTCAAATGATTTTTATCATCGATACAAATGTAGAGTCTCTTGCAGTAAACGAAGCAAGAAAACTTAATATTCCTATAGCAGCTATTCTTGATACCAATTCAGACCCTACCGATATTCACTTGCCAATTCCTGGAAATGACGATGCAAGAAGATCAGTTAATTTATATTGCGACCTGTTAAAGGATACAATTGTTAATGCCTCAAAATTTATTGAAGTAAAATCTAACGAAAAAGAAAAAGAAAAATCAAAACCAAAAAAAATAGATACTGAAGTAGTCAAGAAAACTGTAGAAAAAAGTATTTAATAAAATTTAATTTTATGTCCAGCAAAGATATACTTGAAAGTGTAAAAAAACTCAGGGAAGTAACAGGTGTTGGGTTTAAAGATTGCAAACTTGCAATTGATGAATCAAATGGAGATCTTGAAAAAGCAATAGAGTTTTTAAGAAAAAAAGGTATTGCCAAAGCTTCAAACAAAATGAGCAGGACCGCAGCAGAAGGTTTATGCCTCTTACATGAGAAAGGTGGTGAAGTATCTTTAATAGAAATTAATAGTGAAACAGATTTCGTTGCAAAAAATGAAGTTTTTATTTCCTTTTGCAAAGAGGTTTCAGTAATAAATTTTGAAAATAAATCTGATTTATCAAAAGTTAATAAAGCAAACATGAAAAATAATCTGCCAGTAGAGACAAATTTAACAGATTTAATTGCAAAAATGGGGGAAAAAATAACAATAAGAAGATCTATTTTTTTTGATAATTCAAATGGAAAAAATTCTTTTTATATCCATGGAGCATTAGAAGATAAAATTGGCAAAATAGTATCTATTGTTAAAGCCTCAAAAGAAAATGAAATTGGGAAAAAAATTGCAATGCATGTTTCAGCGATGTCTCCAATGGCACTTGAAGAAAAAGATTTGGAAAAGTCTGTAATAGACAAAGAAATGGAAATTATTAAAGCAGAACTTTTAAATTCAGGAAAGCCACCTGAAATGATTGAAAAAATATCAAAAGGTAAAATTAATAAATTTATATCTGACAACACTCTAGTTAATCAAGTATGGATTATAGACTCGAAAAAAAAAGTATCGGATATACTGAAAGATAGTGATATTAAAATAATAGATTTTATAAGATACAAAGTTGGTGAAGGAGTTTAATTATGAGCTCAGAGTTTAATGAAAAAGACTATGCCACTAAAATGGATAAAACTATTTTATCTTATAAAAAAGATTTATCTACATTAAGAACGGGTAGAGCCAACGCATCTATGTTGGATATGGTTAAGGTTGACGTGTACGGACAACTGATGCCCATAAATCAGTTAGCAAGCATAAGCGTACCTGAAGCAAGGTTAATAACAGTTCAAGTTTGGGATCAAACCAACATTAAAGCAGTTGATGCCGCTATACAAAAATCTGACCTTGGGATTAACCCGCAAATTGATGGATCAGTTTTAAGAATTAGAATTCCTGATTTAACAGAAGAACGCAGAAAAGATCTGATCAAAGTTTTAAAAGGTATTAGTGAAAAGAATAAAGTTTCAATCAGAAATATCAGAAGAGAAGCCAATGATGAATTAAAAAAACTTATTAAAGATAAAAAAATAAGTGAAGATGAAGATAAAGTATACGAAAAAAATATTCAAAAAATTACTGATGATAATATTTCTAACATTGATAAAATCTCCCAAGAGAAAGAAAAAGAAATTCTCCAAGTATGAACAATCTTAATCACATTGCCTTTATTATGGATGGCAATGGAAGATGGGGCATTAAGAAAAAGAGAAGCAGAAACTACGGACACCTTGAAGGAGTTAAAACTGTTCAAAAGATGGTTGAAGCTTCAGTTCTTTTTAAAGTACCTGTTGTTTCATTTTACGTATTCTCCAGTGAAAACTGGAAAAGACCTAAAACAGAAATAAATTATCTATTCAACTTAATAAAAATATACTTCAAAAAAGAAATTAACAACATTTCCAAAAATAAAATAAGGATTAATATTTTAGGACGTTTAAATAATTTACCTCAGGAAATAAAAAAGACTCTAACTTCTGCTGTAAAAAAAACCAAAAAAAACAAAAAATTAATAGTTAATTTAGCTATTAACTATGGTTCTAAAAATGAAATTATAGATTCTGCTAAAAAATTAAACTTTAATTCAAAAAAAATCAATGAAGAAAATATTACACGCAATTTATATCAAGATGTTCCATTTCCAGACATACTAATTCGAACAGGCGGCCAAAAAAGACTAAGTAATTTTATGCTTTGGCAATTAGCCTACACAGAAATTTTTTTTCTAGATAAATTATGGCCTGATTTTTCTAAGAATGATTTAAATAAAATAATTAAAAAATACCATAAAATAAAACGAAACTTTGGAGGGGTTTAATTAATGAACTACGAATTAATAAAAAGAGTCTTTACATCTTTAGCAATACTCCCTGTTTTAATTTATAGCTCTTATTATTCAGGTATATATTTTATAATTTTTTTAGGTCTTGTTTATTTTCTTTCCTTCTACGAGATAATTAAAAATACAAAAAATTTATTTTTTAATATCGTTTCAAACATAATATTAATTACAGCTATGTACTCATTTTATAATTTGCGTGGAGACACTAACTTCTCACTAGTCATTACATACTGGGTTTTGTTAGCTACTTTCTTATCTGATATTGGAGGTTATATTTTTGGAAGAATTTTTAAAGGAAAAAAACTTACTAAAATAAGCCCAAACAAAACTTACTCAGGTTCAATTGGTTCGATAGCTTTAAGCCTTACATCGCTAATACTTCTAAATTCAACTCAGCATTTTTTCTTAAATGAAAATTTAATTAATTTTTATCAGTTAAAATATTTATTTTTAACTATTTTAATTTCTATTGTCTGTCAATTTGGCGATCTCTACGTTTCATACTGGAAGAGGAAAATTAATATAAAAAATATTAGTAATATATTACCAGGTCATGGCGGAGTTCTTGATCGTATAGATGGTTTAATTTTTGTTTTAATTTTTTCTTTTTTAATTAAGAAAATTGGCTTGATTTAAGATGAAAATTAAAACAATAGCTTTGCTTGGTTCAACAGGATCTATTGGGCAAACAACATTAGAGATAATAAGAAAAACAAAAAAATTTAAAGTTATTTTAATAATTGCCAATTCTAATTATTTAAAAATCATATCACAAATCAAAAACTTTAAACCAAAAGTAGTTATTGTTAATAATCTCAAAACTTACTTAAGAGTTAAAAAAAATATTCAAGATAAAGATATCGTAGTTACAAATAATATTATTAATATAAACAAATTAATAAAAAAAATTGACATTACTGTATCTGCTATTCCAGGAATAGCTGGTTTGGAACCAACGTTGGCTTTTGTAAAATTAAGCAAGAGAGTTCTTTTGGCAAACAAGGAGTCAATTGTTTGTGGGTGGAAGTTAATTAAAAAAGAAGCTTTAAAATATAGGACAAAATTAATCCCAATTGATTCAGAACATTTTTCTATCTCAGAACTAACAAAGCTACATAAAGATAATGAAATTGAAAAAATTTACATTACAGCTTCAGGCGGCCCATTTTTGAATTTATCAAAAAAAAAGTTTAAGTTCGTAAAACCTAAGGACGCCATAAAGCATCCAAAATGGAAAATGGGAAAAAAGATATCCGTTGATAGTGCTACGTTAATGAATAAAGTTTTAGAGTTGCTAGAAGCATTTCAATTATTTAATTTTAATAAAAAAAAATATGAAATTGTAATACACCCCCAGTCATTAGTTCATGCAGTAGTAAAACTTAAAAATGGCACATCATACTTTCTTTACCATGCACCTGATATGAAAATACCTATTTCCAACGCTTTGTTTGATAGTAAATTCAATTATCTAAAATATTTTAAAAACTCAAATATAAATGATATTTTAAATCACAATTTAGAATTTTTTCCACCAGATAAAAAAAAATTTCCTACCTTAAATTTAATACCTAAAATGAACACCAATAAATCAGGTCCTATTATTATAAATGCGGCTAATGAAATATTTGTTGATGAATTTTTGAAAAAAAATATACGATTTAATGATATTTTTACTTATTTGAATCTTGTTTTAAAAGATAAAAGTTATATAAAAACTTCAAATATGTCTTCTAATAGTATAAAAAGTATATACAATATTGACGCTCTTGGAAGAAACCTTGCTTATAAAATAATAAAAAAAAACAAAAATTAGTAATCAAATGTACAAATATATCTTTCTTATCTTTTTTCTAATCAATCTTAATTTATCTGCTGAAATTGTTAAACAACTTGACGTGACAGGAAACAAGCGAATAAGCGCTGAGACCGTTAAGACATACGGAGGGATAACTTTAAATAAAGATTACTCAAATTTTGACGTAGATAAAATTTTAAAAAATTTATACGAAACAAACTTTTTCGAAGATATTAAAATTTCCCTGTCTAACGGAATACTCAATATTGCTGTTAAAGAATATTCAATTATAAACGCTATTAACCTTGAAGGTGAAAAATCAAGCAAAGTTAAATCGAAAATTTTAAAAATACTAACATTACAAGCAAAAGAAAGTTTTATAGAAAGCAAACTAAAAGAAGATATAGCTACTGTTAAAAGTTTATATGCATCTATTGGTTATAATTTTACTACTGTTGAAGCAAAGGTAGAAAGATTTGAAAACGAAAGAGTTAACTTAATTTTCTTTTTAGTAAAAGGAAAAAAAACTGATATTGCAAAAATAAACTTTATAGGTGACAAAAAAATAAAAGAAAAAAGATTAAGAGATGTAATTGTATCTGAAGAAAGCAAATTTTGGAAATTCTTATCTAGGAATACTTTTTTAAACAATAACAATATAGAATTAGACATAAGACTACTTAGCAACTACTACAAGTCCTTAGGATATTACGATGTGCAAGTTTTATCTAGTAGTGCAGAAGTTAGCAGAGACAATTTTACTACACTTACATACACAATAAATGCAGGCGATCGATACATCGTAAATAAAATAAGCACTAATGTTAGTGAAGTTTTAGATAAAAAACTTTTTGTGCCTTTAAAAAGTAGCTTCTCTAAGGTCATAGGAAAGTACTATTCTCCATTTAAAGTTAAGAAAGTTTTAGATGACTTAGATAACTTAATTGCTAACAATGATCTTCAATTTATTGAACATTCCGTAAATGAAATTCTCGACAATGGTACCATCGAAATAAAGATTAATATCTATGAGGGACGAAAACAATTAGTAGAAAAAATAAATATTTTAGGCAATACAGTTACAAATGAAAGTGTTATCCGGGGAGAACTTTTATTAGACGAGGGCGACCCTTTTAGTTCTTTAAAACTTGACCAAACTATTGCTAGAATTAAAGCTAGAAATCTTTTTGGTGAAGTAAAAAACACTATTACTCAAGGATCCAGTAAAGATCAAAAAATAATAGAAATTTCAGTTGAAGAAAAACCAACGGGAGAAATTTCAGCGGGAGCTGGTATTGGAACCGGTGGAGGAAGTTTTGCATTTAATGTTTCAGAAAATAATTGGCTTGGTAAGGGTGTTAAAATTTCAACAAATATTGATGTTAGCAAAGATACTTTTTCAGGCGGTCTTAGTGTAGTAAATCCAAATTACAACTTTTCTGGTAATTCTCTAACCTACCACATCCAGAGAACAAGTAATGATAAGTCAGATTCAGGATATAAAAATGATATTATTTCAACAGGTGTAGGTACTAGATTTGAACAATATAGAAATATTTATTTATCTCCCGCGCTTAGTTTATCTTACGATGATCTGAAAGTACAAGACTCAGCATCAGAAGGTTTAAAAAAACAAAAAGGAACATTCACCGATCTAAGTTTTAATTATGGTATTTTGTTAGATAACCGTGACCGGGTTTATGATCCAACAGATGGATATATATCTAGTTTTAATCAATCGGTTCCACTATATGCAGACTCACCAGCTATAAGAAATACTTACAACTTTAGTAAATATAAAGCTTTTTCAGAAGACATGAGAGGTGCTTTTAAATTTTATACCTCCACAATACATGGTCTTAGTGACAAGGACGTGAGAATAAACAAAAGATTAAATTTGTCTTCATCAAAGCTACGAGGTTTCGAAAATGGAAAAGTTGGTCCTAAAGATAACAAAGACTTTGTTGGCGGCAATTATACAATGGCAGGTAATTTTGAATTATCTCTACCTAACCTATTACCTGAAAGCACAAAAACTGACGTAGGTTTGTTTTTAGATCTTGGTAATGTATGGAAAGTAGATTACGATTCAACCGTAGGAGACTCAAATATAATTCGTTCATCCGCAGGAGTAAGTACTAGCTGGACCTCTCCAGTTGGTCCTATGCAGTTTGTCTTTGCTAAAAATATAACCAAAGCAACCACAGATGTAACGGAATTTTTTAAATTTCAGTTAGGTACAAGTTTTTAATATAATAAATTTTATGAAAAAAATATTTTTGTTTGTAATTCTGTCGGTTTTTTACTTTTCAAGTTCGTTCGCTGACAATTCTTACTTTATAGATTTTAAGAGTGTTTTAAATACTAGTAAAGCTGGAGCTGACGCCCAAAAAAAATTAAAAAAAGAATTTGAAAATGAAACAAAAAAATTTTTGGCAAAAGAAGCTGAAATTAAAAAAGAAGAAAAAGATATAATTTCAAAAAAAAATTTAATAACTAAAGAGGAATACTCAAATAAAGTTAATCTACTTAGAAAAAAAGTTTTAGATTTTCAAAAAAACAAACAAAAAGTTCTTAGCGGAATTGCCAAACGAAGAAATGTTGCGAAAATAGAGCTATTAAAAGCAGTAAACCCAATTGTCAAAAAATATATGGAAGATAATAATATTAGAATAGTTTTAGACAAACAGAGTGTATTAATGGGAGACGCTAGCCTCGAAATTACAAGTCAAATAATAAAAATTTTAAACAAAGAAGTTTCATCTTTAAAAATTAACTAACTTTTAATGAGCAGGAATATTTTCTTCAAGCAAAAAGGTCCTTTTTTGCTCAACGCATTATTTCCCCACCTAAAATTAAAAAAAAAAATAAAAATTTTTGATATTAAGAATCTTGAAGAAGCGACAAGTATTGATCTAACATTTTTAGATAACACGGATTATATAAATTTAGCAAAATCTACTAAAGCATCGTATTGTTTAACCACAGAAAAACTCAAGGAATATTTGCCAAAAAACTGTGTCCCAATTTTAGTTAAAAATGTACTATTTGATCTTTGTAAAGTTACAAGAGCATTTTACCCAAATGCTGATATAGATACTCCTGATTCATCACTAAAAATTCCTAAAAAGACTAATTATCCTAAGGTAAAATTTGGAAATAATGTTTTAATTGGAAAAAATTGTAAAATAGGAAAAAATACTACCATCGGAAGCAATACTGTAATCGAACAAAATGTTGCAATAGGAGATAATTGTGTAATTGGTTCGCAAATAGTCATAAGAAATTCATTAATAGGAAAAGAAGTAGTTATTCAAGACGGTTGCAAGATTGGTTTAAAAGGTTTTGGATTTATTCCATTAAAAGAAAAAAATCTTAGATTCCCTCATATTGGAAAAGTTCTAATAAAAGACAATGCTGAAATTGGTGCTAACTGCACAATAGACAGAGGCTCCATCAACGACACTGAGATTGGACAAAATACGTTTCTGGACAACCAAGTTCATGTCGCTCATAACATTAAAATTGGAAATAACTGTATGATAGCTGGCCAAGTCGGTTTTGCAGGAAGTTCTGTTATAGGTGACAGCGTTTCCATAGGTGGGCAAGCAGGAGTTTCAGGCCATCTCAAAATAGGAAACAATGTTAAGATAGGTGGTGGCAGTGGAGTTGTTAAAGATATACAAGATGGAAGCATAGTAATGGGATATCCAGCGGTATCATTAAAAGATTTTATAAGGAGTTCAAAAAAATGAGTAATTCAATAGATAGAAAAAAAATAGAAAGTTTGTTGCCACACAGAGAACCAATGTTATTAATTGATAAACTCATCAATATTGTACACTTAAAGTCAGCAACAGCAATAATGAATGTTAAGAAAGATGGATTTTATGTACAAGGTCATTTCCCAGGCCAACCTGTTATGCCGGGTGTTTTGATTGTAGAGGCATTTGGGCAAGCCGCAGCAGCTTTAACTGCTTACGGTATTGAACCTAAAGATTATGAAAATAAATTAGTATTCTTAATGGGTGTAGACAAAGCAAGATTTAGAAATCCAGTTGTACCAGATTGTGAGCTTCATTTAGAAATTGAAGCTATAAGATCACACGGACGTGTTTGGAAATATAAAGGTACTGCTAAAGTAGAAGGAAAAAGAATGGCAGATGCAGAATGGTCAGCAACAATAGTAGACAAAAAATGATACATAGTTCTAGCTTTATTTCAAAAAAAGCAAAAATTGGAAAAAGTGTTAAAATTGGTCCGTTTTGCTATATCGGTGAGCTAGTAGAACTTGAAGATAATGTCGAATTAATTTCGAATGTACACATAGAAGGAAATACTAAAATAGGAAAAGGAACTATAATTTTTCCTTTTGCAAGTTTAGGAACTGCCCCACAGGATTTAAAATATAATAATGAGCCAAATAGCTTAATCGTTGGAAAGAACAACACTATTAGGGAACACGTTACAATCAATCCAGGAACAGAAGGCGGTGGAGGCAAAACAATTATAGGAAACGACTGTTTGTTTATGATCTCGTCTCATGTCGCTCACGACTGCAAAGTTGGAAACAACGTAATCATAGCTAATAACGTGCCATTAGGAGGCCATGTAACAATAGAAGATTCAGTTGTGATAGGTGGAAATTCTGCAGTGCAGCAATTTACAAGAATTGGTAGGCTGGCTATGATTGGTGGAATGACTGGAGTTTTAAAAGATGTAATTCCATTTGGACTATCATTTGGAAACAGAAATCACCTCCAAGGCTTAAATTTAATTGGACTCAGAAGAAAAAGTTATGAAAATAAAAAAATAATGGATCTTGATAAGGCTTATAAAGCAATATTTGCGTCAAAAAATTTTCATGAAAATTTAACCAAAATAAACAAAGAATTTACAGGAAACGAGCTAGTTGAAGAAGTAGTGAACTTTATTTCGAAAGACAAGAAAAGACCGATTTGCTCACCTCTAAACAAAGAGTAAAATGATAGGATTAATATTTGGAGAGACTAATTTCCCAAAAGAAATCCTTCACCAAATAAAAAAAGATAAAATCAAATATCTAATTATTGACTTAACTAAAGAAAAAAATTTTAGATTTAATAAAAATTCACATCACGTATCAATCGGACAAATTGGAAAAATTATAAATATTCTAAAAAAAAATAAGTGTAAAAAAATAATTTTTGCCGGAAAAGTAAAAAAACCAAATTTTTTAAAAATTAAAATTGATTTTAAAGGTGTTTGTTGTCTTCCAAAAATTATTAAAGCCGCAAAAATAGGTGATGCTGCTATCTTGAAAGAAGTAATTAATATTTTTAAAAAAGAAAAAATTAACACTTTAAGTTCTTTATTTTTTACACCGGAACTTAGCCTCAAGAAAGGCATACAGACAAAAATTAAACCTGATAATAATGACAAAAAAGATATTGAAAAAGCTATCACTGTCTTAAGTAAGTTAAATAGCTACAATTACAGTCAAGCAACTGTTGTTCAAAATAGAAAAGTTTTAATGATAGAAGGAAGTAGTGGTACAGAAAAAATGTTAAGTAAAATTAAAAAAAAACAAAATTTTCTTAATGGAGTTTTAGTTAAGTTGCCCAAAAAAAAACAAGATTTAAGAATTGACCTACCTACCATTGGATTAAAAACGCTACTTCAATGTAAAAAAGCAGGTTTGAAAGGTATAGTATTAAAGAACAAACAAAATGTTTGTTTGGATAAAAAAATATTACTTAGATCAGCAAATAAAAATAAAATGTTTATTTTAGTTAAATGAAAAAAATTTTTATAGTAACCGGAGAGTTATCTGGAGATAAATTAGCATCCAAGGTCATAGCTGATTTAAAAAAAATTAATCCTGAAATTGAATATTTGAGTGTTGGAGGTGAAAACCTTGAGTCTTTAGGCATTAAATCTATTTACAATTTAAAAGAAATTACCTATCTTGGTTTCACAAGTGTGCTGTTAAATTTATTTAAAATTAATAATAAAATTAATAAAACAGTAAAAGAAATAATAGATTTTAATCCAAATATTCTTTTTACCGTTGACAGCCCAGATTTTACCTTAAGAGTTGCTGAGAGAGTTAAAAAAAAGAATCCTAAAATTAAAACTATTCATTATGTTGCTCCCCAAGTATGGATTTGGAGAAAAGGAAGGGTAAAAAAAATTAAAAAATTTATAGATCACATATTATTATTATTTAGTTTTGAAAAAATATATTTTGAAAAAGAGAAAATAAGTTATGATTTTGTAGGTCATCCTCTACTGGAAAATAAAAAAGACGATGGAATTGATATCAATCAAGTGGTAGGAAAAAATAAGGCCATAATCTCGGTCTTTCCAGGTAGTCGTGCTTCAGAAATTGACACACTCATGCCAATACTACTTAATTTTATTAAACTTATGGGAGATAAATACAGCGACATTACTTATGTTTTTCACTCAAACAGAGAACACAGTGAATTAATTCGTTACTATATTAAAACAACAGGACCTACCAATTGTGAAGTTATTAGTGATAGTAAAATTAAATTCCATCTACTTAAAAAATCAATATTTGCAGTAGTAAAATCGGGAACAGTTTCGCTCGAGGTATGTAATGCGAAAATACCATCTATTATTCTTTATAAAATGAATTTTATTAATTTTTTAATAATAAAATTTTTAGTTAATACAAAATATGCAAACATTATTAATATTGCTGCAAAAAAAGAAATCTTACCAGAGCTTTTACAGTCTAACTGTAACGCAGAAAATATTTTTAAAGTTGTAAACGAGTATTTAGAATCTCCCCAAAAAATTGAGGAACAAATAAATGAAACTAATATAGTTTTAAATAAGTTCAGAACCGATAGGTCTTCAACTGAATTAGCTAGTCAGAGCTTAAATAAATTCCTTTAATTATCTATTATAATTACTCACAAAAAGTGATTTAATATTGTAGTATTAATGAGTAAAATAAATATAATAAGATAATCATGACTTTATTTTTTGTCTTTTTTTTAAGCTTTTTAGTTGTTGGTGAAATAAACAATACTACAGACAAAACTCAAGAAAAAAAAGAGACAGAACAAGTTGTCCCTAATAAAGTCTCTGAAAAAAAATCCACTGATTTAAAGGCTAAAACTAAAAAGCCAGAGCCAATTAAAGAAGAGATTAAACCCGAAATTAAAGAACTTAAACCAGAACCAATCAAAGAAGAGATTAAACCCGAAATTAAAGAACTTAAACCAGAACCTATCAAAGAAGAGATTAAACCCGAAATTAAAGAACTTAAACCAGAACAAATTAAAGAAGAGATTAAACCTGAGCTAGCCAAAGAAGAAGTTAAAGAAATTGATGGTTCTGCAGATTCTGAGACGAGTTGGTTAAAATTAATTTTATATATTCTGAGTCCGATATTAATTATTTTGATAGGAAAAAATTTGTACTCAAGGTTAAAAAATAATTCTACATCAAGTAACGTAAATGATTATATGAGAAAAGAATTCAAAGATGAAGTTCAACCTGAAACCGCTGAACCAGAACCTACTACAGATGAAGTTCAACCTGAAACCGCTGAACCAGAACCTAC